>Ga0123357_10007257_pt1 | contig 13673 bp, 8 predicted proteins | sample TergutEmb28metaG_FD_89873 | JGI IMG/M metagenome (GOLD analysis project Ga0123357, IMG submission 89873) | Embiratermes neotenicus P4 segment gut microbial communities from Petit-Saut dam, French Guiana - Emb289 P4 | ecosystem: Host-associated > Arthropoda: Insects > Digestive system > Gut ... | reverse complement strand
TTTTTTTCTTTTAGTTTTTTGTTTTTTTTTTTTAAAAATTTTTTTTTTTTTTTTTTTTGGTTTTTTCCCAAAAAAACCTTTCCCCCTTTTTTCTTGGTTTTTTTTTTTTTTTCCCCCCCCCCCCCCCCCCCCAACACTTACTTATGTACTCCATGGTGCAGATTCCTTCTTGAGAATCTAACTGGTTTGCAGCTAGTCAAGAAATTGCCCGCATTTCACAGAACCCGAAAGTTCATTAACGCACTCACAAGCGTCCGCCAACTGTCTCTGTTCTGGGTCAGCCCAATGCAGTCCATAATACCACATCCCACCTCCTGGAGATCCATCCTAGTATTATCCACCCATCTACGCCTAGGTCTCCCCAGTAATCTCCTTCCCTCGGGTTTACACACCAAGAACTTATACGTCTCCCTCTCCCCAACCATACGCGTCACATGCCCAGATGATCTCAATCTGTGCTTTGTTAAGCCCTAAGCTGTAAAGGCATAGTGGAGAGTTTAGGCATAGATTTTCCGGGGAATGAAATAAACAATACTAATTGATATCCATCCCCGGAAAATCTATGCCTAAATTCTACAGTACGCCTTTAGAGCTTAGTGCTTAATTAAGCACACAAGCAAAGTAATCATTAAGTAGGAGAAAATAAGTAGATATGGGGAGAAATGTGATAATCCGTAGTTTGTTATCTACAGAAATGCCGCCCTTTATGCTATGACCCCGTGTATTCTGGCATAAGTACTGACATTTTAGGGAAAACTTTGGTACGCTTCTGATGACCACACTGCGTCACAGCCCGACAGACAGTACTAGTGACAAGAATAGGGTGCTTAAGAACAGAGTATTGATAATTGGATCTAAATGCTGCGGAGGGGGTTGGGGGGAAGTAGGACGAAAACCGAAAAAAATCTTAACGAATATCTTTTTAATTTCTGTCCTTCAACAAATATTGTTAGGATGATAAAACTGTGGGGAATGTAGCACTCATGTGTCACGTAAACCAGGGGTTGGTCTGAAGACCTGAACTGAAAGAAACCCTAGCAAACTTGAAAGGTAAGCATAATAAAGATCATCATCATCATAAACATCAAGGATTGGACCCTTTGATCCGTTCCGCCTCCAGGGCTACAGCTGTTCGCACCATCTCTTCTTCGGTCTTCCAATTGTCTCCTTCCTTGTGGTTTAAAGTGCTATGATTGCAAAGATATATATGTCTTATAAATTTGGTTCGCTAATAAACGATTATACTGACCTACTGAGCAAAGTGAAGTGTGTGTGAGGATAGGTAAGGGATGAATGTCTGGGTACCTGGATAGACGTGTGGTACCTGGATGGGCATATAAGTATCGAGATGACTACCTACGTACGTGGACGAATACATTGGTACCTTGATAGATACAATAGTACCTAGAATAATATCAATGTACCTCGCTGGATACATGGAAACCTAGGTGAATTTATTAGTAAACAAATGAATGTATTGGTACTTGAATACATATAGTGTTACCTGGATATCTATATGGGCTCCTACATGAATACATCAGTAATTGCACGGAGACATTGTTACATGTATGGATGTATTCGTACATGGGCGCATATATAGATTCCGAAATCGATATATTAACACCTGGATGAACAACCCAGCACTGACAAAAGCAATCTCATTACAGGCCTTGACAGGCTCTGAGCGTTACAGGAGGTTGAGGCTCCCAGATTTCAAGACAATCGGCAGGTTGTCAGCTCTGCGCACCGACCGCCTTCACCAACAGGGAACATTCTTGGCACTCATGTCTGTTAGAGGCTGCGTCAAGCCCAGTGCCATAGTGCGGCAGGAAGGAATAATTCAACGAACAATTAAAATGACAACATCAGGAATCGAACCCGCGACCTTCCGGCTTGTAGCGCAGTGCCTCAACCAACTGCGCCACAGCGAACACCTTGTTTTAATATTCTAGGTCTTGTATATCGCCAGCACAGTGAATTTACGTGTTTTGTTTGATTCGTATTATTAAAGAGCTGTTATTACCCTAAACAGTATTAACACGTGTTTTCTTTGTGCTTAGTGCGAGGAACGGGCTTGGTTGTTACAGGGGTGCTGATAAGTCTTTAGCCCGACCAGGAAGGAAACAGGCTCATGTTTCTGTCAGATTGTTGTGAATTTCCTTCGGTGCCTTCTCTTCCAGAAAAAAAAATGATGACAGTTCGCGTCTCGATGTTGTTGAGATTGCGCGAGTACATGACATATTCGAACTTGTTCCCTTCCTGGTCGGACTTAGGACGTATCAGCACCCGGGATATACAGAGTGTCCCAGGAGGAAAGGTAAATTTTCTGGGAGGTCATAGTACCTGATTTTCCAGAAAAAAATATTTATAAGACCATGTGTCCTGTTCCGAACGGTTTCCGAGATAGAGCTATTTGAATGTACAGCCGCAAAATTTTTGATAAGAAAGAGGTATTACGTGTACGTACTGTTTCTAATACCGGTATTTATTGTTCAAGTGACAGGGTTGGTACAGTTTATAATAACTGTTCGAAAATTCCTTCGTCAACATCAATGCAATTTGCAACTCGTGTGAAGACATGGCGTGTTGTTCGTCTGAGGGCGTCTTGACGTTCCTTTATGCAGGAGATAACATCCAGTATGTTAACGAGCAGTTCGTCTCTTGTTTCCACATTTTATTTAAACTTCTCTCTTCATCAAACCCCATAAACAAACATTTAACGGAGTTAAGTCTGGAGATCTTGGTGGCCAGTTAATGGTACTGCCACGACCGATCCACCTATTAGGGAAAGTGTCATTGAGATGTAGCATCACATGTCGGGTATAATGAGAACGGGCTCCGTTATGCTGAATGTACATAGCAATCCGTGTGGCCAAACGAACATCCTATAGTTGTTTTGGTAATTCATTTTGTAGAAAGTCAAGGTAATATAAACTGACAATATTTAGCAAAATACGCAATTCATAAAACAATAAGTAACTGGTAACAAAATGGTGTCTTTAGGTACAACGCTAATTTCGAACAACACAGGGTGCCTTTTACGAATTTGAACAAAATACTGCTAGGTGTGGGGCTCGAACCCACGTCCCCATTACGGGGACCAGATCTTAAGTCTGGCGCCTTAACCACTCGGCCAACCTAGCAATTCGTAAAACAACACAATACTGTTAATTATAATCTTTCTGAATTCAGTGATAAAGTCGTATTATCGGTCTCTGTGTGTATGCTGAATGCCAGTATCTGATAGGACGATAACAGAATCTGTTATTCACGTAACGCTGAGGGACACGTGACACATCCATGTATATCTTATAGGTTCATCTTTGGTTGACGTTGTTCTTGGTAGCTCATGTTAAAGAACGCTGAAAATTAGGACAGTAATGTCAATCTCTCGTAATTGGAAATTACGGAAATACCGTATATAGCGCAAGAACCCCCCATGCCATATACCTTCAAATTATGAATTGGTTATCATTGGACCCAATATGTAACCAGTTTTACTTACGTTGATATTTGTAGGAACATCCTTTTTCATTCTTAGTGCTAACTTTCAGCAAAATATTATTTCAATATAAATGAGAAATTTTAACAAAATAATGTGCCTATGTACTTCGCTACTTTGTAGCAACAGAATGTATGTATATGTACTGCTAATTTGTAGTATACATTGATAACTTGGAGTAAAATATAAGTATATATATATATATATAAGTAAATTACACGTAAATGAGAGTTGATTCCATTGGCCGTACTTCCTAAGGCGTGTTTCTGCTTCCGCTCGCTATCTGTGATTGCGGGTTCGAGTCCCACTGAAAGGTAAGAATATTCTTCTGTTGTATTTGCAGTGTGTTGTGTAGTTAGCGGCCTCTGTGACGAGCTGATCACTAGTCTAGTGGATTACTAATTGAAATGTGAATCAAAGTGCGATTTCTAAAATAAGGATTTCCTGGCCCAACTGGGTTGGTGGTGTTGGTGATGGTGTTGAGGTACATAGAAAAAGAAGGAAAGATTTACGTGTAATGACCCGGAACGGATGAAGTAGGAAGATGTGATCATCTGATTTGGACAGACAATCCTGCTCTTTAGCTGGATGATCTGATACAGAACACCGGGAAACCTAGAAGTGTTAGTCGGTCTGCAGTCCGAAATTCGGAGCATAGGCCCCCTCCCCCCAACCCCCAGTACAAAAATACTGACCTATAGAAGGTGACGTATAAAAGTATGAAACTGCACGCAAGTGGGAGATAATCGAGTAAGGTTCGGTCGGCCATCGCTGCAAGAAATTCTCCACCACTCACAAAAACCGAATTAAAATCAGATACCGGGTTGTGACAACCTCACTGCTTGGACCATGATCGTTACAATGTGCTGCGATGTGACGTCATGTGGCCTACAAGAAATTCGAAGACACTTCCTTTTTTCCAATACCGTATTCAGAAGCGCTCATCAATTAACGTTATCTCTGGACAGATAATACCGGAAGTCCGTAAAATTTGAATTCGACGAAGATACAGATTTGGTTTCTGATTACAGGGCGGTTCTAACAGACGACACCTCAAAGATATTAAATTTACTCCATTCCTTTACCAACAATGTTAAAGGTATATTTCACCCTAGAACAGGCCACGAATTCCCAGACGGGGAGTAGAGGTTAGGTCTACTCTTCTTTAACCTCAGCCCTTGATGGAGGTGGGTTTTTAACGCCACACCCCGGCCAATTTACCCCCCCGGGAAAGGCCCGTTGTGCATTGTAATGGACACTGGTTGGGCCCCAGGAATGATCTGAACTGGTGGGGAAAATCTCGCCCTTACCGGGTTTCGATCCCCGGATAGTGCAACCCGTAGCCAGTCGCCATACCCAATATGCTACCCCGCAACACATTGTTGAGTTTCTTGTCAAGTAAATAAAAATTCAGACTGATGTACAACAATGCTTAAATATCAATTTCATGTGGCCAGCATCAATAAAGAAGCACGTCTGTCTTTATGTAAAATGCCAGACGCTGCGCCGACACCAAAGAATGTCCGTCAGCTAACGGCCTTCTGTGGACGGACAGTTTGGCTGAACAGATCGTAATGACGGTAAGTGGCTGTGCGGTTTGTCAGTTTTTGTTAAGTGTCGTAGTGAAACATTTTGCGAGATCGGACGGAATTATTGAATAACGACGTAATGAATTATGATCCAATAAGTAGTACATATTCTGAGTGTGTGTTGGAAGCTTTAGTTATCCAGCATGCAAACCACATATTTTCTGCGTTGCATTGTGTTGTATTCTGTGGAAACATTTTTTTTCACACATTATCTCGTAAACAGCACGATTTTCGCGGAAAAAATTATCGAGAACAAAACGCGTATTTTGATTCTCTGTGGAAATTTCGCCTGAAATATTTGTCATACACTAAGAAGAAATCAGCCAGGTTATGTCATAAATCTTCATAACTTTACATGGTAAGTATCGGTTATGTTTGTCGAATTTTAATCAATTTATTTTTTTTCAACGGGTTTTCCAAAAATAATCAAATATTAAAATTTGATCAACATCCGTACAGTAGGAGCTGAGCTGTTTCTTTCGGACGGACAGATGGACAGACAGACAAAACATGACGAAACTAACAGTCGCTTTTCGCAATTTTCGGAATGCGCCTAAAAAGCAACCACATGGACTGTTTAGAGAAGCAACTGGTGTTATTTGTTATAATGATGATGATGAAAATAGTAATAATAATAATAATAATAATAATGTACGTTCTGATCCTCCAAGCAAGCTGTCAGCAAACTTGTATGACATATACCATTGTTGAGTGTACCGTGAAAAGCTGCTGATGATGGACAGAGGAAAAGTCTGAAACATGTAGAATTTTATTCCAAAATAATTTAAGAATTTAGTGGATGTAGTTGGTTTCATTATAACAATATATCACGATGCACGGTCAGCTGAACGTCAAAGCACTTCTGTTGGTCTGCAATTATCGTGTGGTTTGGGGCGGCGAAGAATTAAAAATTTTGGCAATATTAAGTTCTGCGTTATTTTGCGTTACACAGAAAATGATAAAATAAATCTACAAAACTTTTGTTAACTCTCCAAAATTTACTGTAGCACGGATAGTTTTTACTCGGTTCTGGCTATAAATTTCAGCGAAGCAGACAGAAACGTCAGGTTGAATGGATGAATTGTGCATTTGTGGTGAAGGTCGGGTTAAAAATGTGCACATATCGTACAGCGCTGATTGGTTAGGGGGTACGAGGGGAAGGTTATGACAAAATGTGTAACCATAACTGTATTATATTGGAATGATATTTGAACGTCTGTATAATATCATCGGATTATTCGAATCAGATTTGCTAAATAACTCCACGGAGCAGAGTCGTCCTTGTGAAGCTGACAGTTCCTCAGCGAGTCAAGAAATTCCCCGCATTTTACGGAACCCGAAAGTTCACTAGCACATTCACAAACATCTGCCACCTGTCCCTATCCTGAGCCAGCTCGATCCATTCCATGCTCCTAAACACCACTTCCTGAAGATCCATCCTAATATTATCCTCCCATCTACACCTAGGTCTTCCAAGTGGTCTCTTTCCCTTAACGTCTCAATTACCAATACACTGTATGGGAATCTCCTCTCCCCCTATAAGTGCCAGAACGAAGATGGAAACCCAATGGGGGTCGAGATTTTTCGCACCCATCCAGACCGACCCATGGCCCACCCAGTCTCCTGAATAATGTGTACCGTGTCTATCCGCTGTGCGTAAAGCGGCCGGGGCGTGGTATTGAGCGCCCATGCCATACAGCACCGAGGTTACGGAAAGAGTAGAGCTACACCATTATTCCAACTGTGTACTTTCATGCTCTGTTTTACGGTGAACTTTATCTGATATCCACAGGAAAGAGAGAGCGTATCTACTGTAACAGACAGTCAAATTAACCCTCAGTCTATGTCCTTCCCTCAATATGAGAGGCACCATTTGACGGCAGTAGGCTGTACGATATGTGAAATACGTATAGCAACTGACTTGCGACGACTGCCATAGCGAAGGCACCGTTAGGAAAACGGGTGGGGATGGGGCGGGGTTGGGTCTGTCGGCTTGTACGAAGACATATGACAATGAGTTGCCGTAGGACGAGACGCTTGGCGGTCGGAACGGTGCAGATGGTTGAATTAGTGCCTGGAAATTGAAGACGAGAACAAATAAAGGAAATATGGAATTAGGATGTAGCTGAAGTGTGGTAATTGGAGGGGCGGTCGAGAGGAAGGAGATAGGAGATAATTAAAGAGAAATTCGAGCTACATGCACTGCCTTAATGAAAAGTATTCTCCAAGCCTTCCACATTAGGCACAAACCTTTTCACAGTATACGTTTGTCCCTCAACGTGACAGACCAAGTTTCACACCCATACCGAACTAAAATTATGTAGCGGTGTCGTTCTTGAAAATCCAACATTATTTATTTTAGTCAAAAACTTTAATGTAGAAACCTAATATTCATTACCTCAACCATAAGCGTCCAATGGAAGTCAATGTCCTGAATCATGTAAAAATCCGAATCACACCACCCTATGTCTTTACATTTCATTTTTATACTATACTACTATAGAAACCTGAGTATTCAATGTACTTCCTTCAGATCGTACGCTAAATTTCTAAGAATTTTTTATTCGCTCTAATTGTCCAACCCACTTCTCCTTTGGCGACGTGTCAATTCTGACAGCAATTTCAGACCTATAAATATTAAGAAAGCCCATACAATTCGGTAGAACAAATTTACGTGACATTTTTAAAACAACGTTAGAAAGTTTCAATTTAAATGATGCTACATCAATCGTATTATCAGAACTTTCACATATTTTGCGTTGGTGATACTAGACTGCGGACTGAGATGGATTAGTGTGTGATGTTCAGAGACTTTATAAAGTTTGTGTTTCTGTTTGTGGATTACTGAAAACAATATATTGCCTAATTTTTAGTACAATGAAAGCCCACGAGATGCACAGTTTCTCGTATTTATTTGATAATGTATTCTACATGTTTCGGACATGTCCACTGTCCATCATCGTCTGTATCTCAACACTGTATACACAGCAATACGTGTTTGTCATGTTATTCTGCTGGCGTTTGCTAGCGTGGTAGGGAGGGAACTGAAGAATGTCAAATAGTGGCTAGAATAGGAAGAAAATGATTTGGAAGAAATATGGATGTAGTTGTGGCTTATTAGAATTGCTTTCCCATTATTTTCTTAGAAAGTTTCAACAAAATTACGAAGAATATGGGACAGGTTATTCGAACAGAAAACAGAACTTTTTCCCAAAGAGCAGAACTGTCAAATTGTTTGTAAAAATAAGATGTCGTTGCATAGAGTTCTACTTCGGAGCAAGAGATTTTTCTTACAATACTTGCTAATTTGTAGGAAGAAACTGTTTGTTTAGAGTAATAATTTATAGGGAAATATTGCTTCTATATAATATAATAATTTTGTATCTCTATAAACTTATATCTTTCAGAAATATTTTGCTCCTCTATATTATAATAATTTTTAGCAAATTTTTGCTTCTCTATAGACTAATACATTTTTGAAAACGTTTGCTTCCCTATAATCTACTAATGTTAATAGAATATTGTTTCTCTATAATCTAATAATTTTTAGAAAAATATTGTTTCTTTATACACTATTATTTTTCAGCAAAATAACGCTGCTTTATACGCTAATATCTTATAGCAAAATATTGTTTATCTATATTTTAATAATTTTTAGAAAAATTTTGTTTCTGGATACTTTAAAAAAAATTTAGCAAATATTGCTTCTCTATAAACTAAGAATTGTTGTCAAAATATCGCTTCCCTATACGCTGATAAAATTTAGCAAAATGTTACTACACTATATTCTAATAATATGTAGCAAAATATTGCTTCTGTGTACACTAATGACTTTTAGAAAAATATTGCTTCTGTATACAATAATAATATTTAGGAAAATATTTCTTCCATAAAGATTAATAATTGTTAGAAAAATATTGCCTATCTATTGCTACTAATTTTTCACAAAATAATGCTTCTCTATACACTAGTAATCTTTAGAAAAATACCGTGACTATTGTATGTACTTTGTTGACATATGGCGAACGAAAGAGACGATACACACTTTTGAATATTTAATTGCAAAATATATAGTCTCACACATCTCAATGAATAGGTGTTATTAGGATTAATGATACATTTTACGTTGTAAAATAATATAAATTATAACATTAATACTAATAATAACTATGAATTGAGTTGTGCCAGACTATGTATTTTGCAATTTAATATACTGTCTAACAAAAAAACTGGCCAGTCTCAACTGAAAAAATGGGAAAAATTATACAATGTTATATGCAGAAGACCGATGTAACATTTGCAGTGCTAATCTTTAGCAAACTATAAATTTTATATCAAATGCCAATTTTAACAAAGTAGCTTTTCTAATTTGCAACAAAAGAATATATATTTATGTATATTGTTAATTTGTAGCAAAACATTTTGTCTATACACGCTGACAATATTTAGCAATATAGGTACTTTATTCAACCGTATGTACTTGGTAACAAAATGGTGTTTCTAGGTAAAACAATAATTTATAGTGACACAGGAAGCCTTTTACGAATTTGAATAAAGTTCTGCTAGGTGTGAAGCTCGAACCCACGTCCCCTCCCGTGGACCAGATCTTAAGTCTGGCGCCTTAACCACTCGGCCAACCTAGCAATTCGTAAAAATACACAATACTGTTAATTATAAACGTTCTGAATTCAGTGATACAGTCTTATTATCAGTCTCTGTGTGTATGATGAATGCCAGTATCAGATAGGACGATAACCAATCGAAGGTGACGTGGAAAAGTATGAAACTGCACGCAACTGGATGATAATCGAGTAAGGTTCGGTCGGCCATCGCTGCAAGAAATTCCCCGCCCCTCACAAAAACCGAATTACCATCAGCGACCGGATGTGACAACCTCACTGCATGGCCTATGATCGTTACAGTGCGCTGCGTTCTGAAATCATGTGGCCTTGAAGAAATTCAAAGACACTTCCTTTTCTCCACTACCGTATTCATAAGCGCCTATCATTTGACGTTATCTCTGGAAAGATTATATCGGAGGTCCGTAAAATGTGAACAGTACAAAGAAACAGTTCTGGGTTCTGATTACAGAGCGATTCTAAAAGACGACACACCAAATATATTAAAAATACTCCATTCCCGTACCAACAAATGTAAAGGTAAATTTCACCCTTGAACAGGCCACGAATGCCCAGAGGGGGAGTAGAGGCTAGGTATTCTCTTTTTTTAACCTCAGCACTTGATGGAGGTGGGTGGTTAACGCCAAGCCCCAGCCGTTTTACCCCCCCGGGAAAGACCCGGTATTCGTTTGAATGGAGACTGGATGGGCCCCTGAACCGTTCGGAACGGGTGCGGATTTACTCGCCCTTATCGGGATTCGATACTCGGACCGTCCAGTCCGTAGCCAGTCGCTATACCGACTACGCTATCAGGCCCATATTGTTGAGTTATGTGTCAACTACATAAAAATAGAGACTCTTATAAACAATGCTTTAATGTCAATTTTATGTGGCTAGCAACAATAAAGAGGCACGTCGGTCTTTATGTAAAATGCCCAACGATGCGTCGACACCAAATAATGTCCGTTAGCTACCCGCCTTCTGTGGACGGACAGTTTGGCTGAACAGATCGTAATGACGGTAAGTGGCTGTGTGGTTTGTCAGTTTTTGTTAAGTGTCGGAGTGAAACATTTTGCGAGATCGGACGGACTTAATGGATTATGACGTAATGAATTATGACCCAATAAGTTGTACATATTCTGTTTGTGTGTTTGAAGCTTTAGTTATCCAGCATGCAAACCCCATATTTTCTGCGCTGAGTTATGTTTTCTTCTGTAGACATATTTTATTTTCACACATTATCTCGTAAGGAGCACAATTTTCGCAGTGAGATATTATTGAGCACAAAACATTTTTTTTTATTTTATCTACAAGTTTCGGCTGAAATATTGTAAATTCTAAGTAGAATTCATAGAGTTAATGTCTTAAATTTACAAATATATTCATGTTATGTAGCGGTATTGTTTGTCGGATTTTAAGCAAGCTGGAATTATCCCAAAGGACCTTCGAAAAATATTCAAATATCAAATTTTATGAGTATGCGTGTAGTGGGAGCTGAGCTGTTCCATGCGGACGGACTGACGGACAGGCAGACAAAACGTGACGAAACTAACAGTCGCTTTTTGCAATTTTACGAATGCGCCTAGAAAGCAACCACATGGAGTGTTTAGAACAGGTACTTCTGCTTCATTTATTTAATGATAATGAAAATAATAATAACAATAATAATAATATCCGTCCTGATCCTGCTCTCAAGCTGTCAGCAAAATTGTATTGCTGTGTGTACGGTGAAAAACTGCTGATGATGGACAGAGGAACTGTCCGAAACATGTAGAGTTTTATTCCAAAAATAAATTTGAGAATTTAGTGCATGTAGTTGGTTTCATTATAACAATATATCACGATGTACGGTCAGCTGAAACCTCAAAGCACTTCTGTTGGTCTGTAATTATCATGTGGTTTGGGGCGGCGAAGAATTAAAAATTTTGGCAATATTAAGTTATGCGTTATTTTGTGTTACACAGAAAATGATAAAGTAAATCTACAAAACTTTTGTCAACTCTCCAAAGTTTGTTGTAGCACGGAAAATTTTTACTCGTTTCTGGCCATAAATTTCAGCGAAGCAGACAGAAACGTAAAGCTGAATGGATGAATTGTGCATTGCGGGTGAAGTTCGGGTTAAAAATGTGTCCAAATGGTACAGCACTCATTGCACAGGTGTTATGAGGGACATTTTATAACAATATCTATACCTACAACTGTATTATATTCGAATGATGACTGAACGTCTCTATAATATCATCGGAATAATCTATTCGGAGTTCCTAAATAACTGCAAGGTGCAGAGTCCGTTTTCAGAAGCTAAACGTTCCTCAGTTACTCAAGAAATTCCCCACATTTTATGTAACCAGAAAGTTCATTACCGCATTCACAAATGCCCGCCACCTGTCCCTATCCTGAGCCAGATCGATCCAGTACATAACCCCAAACTCTACTTCCTGAAGATTCATATTAATATTAACCTCCCATTTACGCCTGGTTCTTCCAAATGGTCTCTTTCCCTTACGTCTTCATAACCAGTACCCTATCTACACCTCTCCCTACCCCCATACTTGCCACATGCCCCGCCCATCTCATTATTCTTTATATGATCAAACGAAATTTTTGTGGTGATCCGTTAAGATCATAAGGCTGCTCATTGTGTAGTCGTCTCCATCCCCTGTTACTCCGTCACTCTTAGTCCCAGATATTTCCCGGAGCACCCTATTCTCAAAAACCCTCACCCTGTGTCTCTCGTTTATTACGATAGACCAAGTTTCACACCCATACAAGAGCGTTGTTACTTTGATCAAATATATCTATTAGCTCCAATACGAACATTGTGACCAATAATGAAGTTCCTGCCCACGTTTGAGGTGCAATTCTTGTATTTGCGTGGAAGAAATACGGAGAACTCTGGAAGGCTCGAATGAGTCGTCGGACATCCAACCGTCAGTAGCTACAAGGAACTAAGGTATAGGCGGCTGTTTGCTTAACCACATTACCGCCACGCTTGACTGTAATGGACTCTGTAGACTAAGTGACACATAAAACAAATCGCTTCGTAACACAGATTGTAAATAAAACACATTAAACAATATTTCAGTTGATACGGTGTGTTGGGAACTGACAAATGTGGAATTGTAATTCCAACCAATTAATTATTACAGCCTGCTGTGACGTGTGTGTGTGGACATCACTGTTATTCCACAGTTGTGCAATTTTGTAGCTGTCTTTCGTGACTGTATCACTCTTACAGTAAAGCCATGATAAAGACGCATAGAATAGTTAAACCAAATCCTTAATTTTTTTTCTCACTTAAAATTCCGTACAGTCAACACTGCTCAGGCTGTCTCTAACCTTTCCGCTCTAAACTGACGCCACACATTTTGACCGGTGTGTACCCCCTATCTGTCTGCACCTCTGGTCAGACATATAAGTTCAATAAACCTAAAATATGATTAAGAACAGACTATTGGAAATTTTGATTTTGAGCTTATATAAGGACTTTAGAAGAGTTCAGGAAAGTTACAGAGATTGTTCACCCCTGAATGTGGGAGAGATAGGTGGTCCCGAAACGTCTGTGAGGAATTACCACTACTCGCTGAGTAATAACCCAGAATAGCGCAGTTCTTAGCTACTTCGCATCAGAAGCTTGAAATCACACAAAGCACAATAAACGTTCTTATTGCTAGAATATAACTGTGGCGAAGTGTATAAAGATAGTGATGTATATAAGACAGTGCTAAGTGTGACAAACACCAGTACTTGTCGCAAAATCCGAAAGGAAGGAACAGCAGAGAGTGTGGTTACAGAATGTTGCAGCAGCAACCATCTTGTCCGAAGATCATTGAACTGCCTACAAAAGCTGCGTTTAGTCCGCCCGCTTAACAGCGCTGTCGGAGAAGTTGCCGCTGTACGCAGGCCTTCCGCTGTCTGGTTCTGCAGTCACAGCTGCCTTTCACTGACGCACTTTGTAGCAGT
>Ga0123357_10007256_pt1 | contig 13673 bp, 8 predicted proteins | sample TergutEmb28metaG_FD_89873 | JGI IMG/M metagenome (GOLD analysis project Ga0123357, IMG submission 89873) | Embiratermes neotenicus P4 segment gut microbial communities from Petit-Saut dam, French Guiana - Emb289 P4 | ecosystem: Host-associated > Arthropoda: Insects > Digestive system > Gut ... | reverse complement strand
GCTACTTTTTTATTCAAGTAGCTCCTCAGTTTGACCTCACGAGGCTGAGTGGACCCCGTTCCAGACCCACTACTACTCAGAAAATCTGGAAGCGCCGGGGATCGAACCCGGAACCTCTGTATCTGTAGCCAGAAACTCTGACCACTAGACCACAGAGGCGGTCTTACATTTCCACTACTTGTTTATTAAGCTCTGTCTCAAAAGTTTAAGTAGAACCCTGGAATATTCCTAGGCGATAATTTGAAATTCTTGGGTCTTAATTCAAGCTACTAGTATTATTTAGGCGAAATGTCATGTATTTTACTACCCTAAAATGCTACACTGTTTTACATAAATTAGTTTGCGTTCATCATTTGTAATTGTTACATGTAATTCTTTCACAGCTCCATTGTTACGGCCCTTATTCCTGTTGATCTTATTTCGATATATAAGAATCTCATGAAAATCGTATTGAGGTAAACACACACACACACACAAATATATATATATATATATATATATATTACAAGACTTTTATTATATGAAGCTCCGTAAGACCGACGTAAAGATGAACTTGTCCAAGTGTGTTCGCTCTTCAAGCATCTTCGCAGCCTCGTACTTTGAAAACTCTGTATCTGTAAAATACACAAGTTGTGGCCCTTTCAGTAATTTACAAAATTTGATTTTAACGATTTCATTAGCATAGCATCAACAGACTTTTACAACGCAACGTTTTTTCAGCATGTTAGCATGTTGCTGTTGGCCCCTTGTTATGTAGCTCATGTCCGTTCTGCTAAAAACAGAATGCGTTAGTGTACGAAGACCATACAGATAGAATTCATGCACGAATGAAACACTTAGATATATTACCAGCCTTTAAAGAAACATTTTCCCTTTTTATTAATTGCAAAACCTTCTCTCGATCTAGCTGAATAGCTACAGTAACTTGTCATTTTTCCTTAGGCGTTCTTTACGAAGTAAAAGGGAAGGAGGTTTTATGCCCGAGATCAGGTATCAGATTTTGGACTGTGTGGCAGAATTCTTTAACATTCTGCGTGAGAAATTTCAGTGAATATTCACAGAAAATACAGATATTTCATCCACATTAATCCAAGTTTGGAAGGTCTGTTGTAAACATTTTATTCTCTGTCGGAAGCCGTTAATCAAGTTTCGGTTGAAGTGTGTACGAAAATATTCGTTAAGGATAGCTGAGAATTGCGTTTCTTTTAACTACACCTACCAAATGTAACAGCTACTTTGCGTAAAGTCATAAGTTAAATTTTTGCTCTGTCTTGTTCTTGACTGGAACGTAAAAACTGGCAATAAATATTTTGTGAATTTCGATTTAAGCTAAGCTTATTCACAACAAAGTCTACTTTACACAAAGCAATAAACAACCACGTCTATACGTTACAGACACCTTTTCACACATTTTGTTATGAGTCGAACTTGTGAGCCATTGTATTGCTGAGTCGTGAATTTTGCTCTTTTTATTTAATGCATTTTGGGTTTTGCTATAATTCCATATACAAACTGATAGCAAGTAAACTGAGAAGACACAAAATATTCTTTTCGAATCTTCATGTTTGCACCATGCATCAATGATAATTAAACACTTTATTATCCAACTAATACACAATATATAATATGTAGATACAATTAAAATTATAAAATATTTAAAAATGCTCCAACATGTTTCCGATCACAGAGGATCCATCATCAGGGAGCCTTGTACAGTGCTTGGCCAAAAATTAAAAAAAAAAATGATTCTATCATGTCTGTTGGCATGGGCAAGATTGGTGTTTTGGCAGCATATTCTGAAAATATGCTGCCATAACACCGATCTTTTCCGTGGCAACGGACACGATAGAATCATTCTTGCAATTTTTAACCAAGCACTGTACAAGGCTCCCTGATGATGGATTGTCTGTGATCGGAAACATGTTGGAGCATTTTTAAATATTTTATAATTTTAATTGTATCTACATATTATATATATTGAGCATTAGTTGGATAATAACTGTGTTTAATTCCTTTCGAAATTTTGCTTGTTATGACCCACATCATGGAGTGCACGCATTGCAATTTTCTTGAAACTTCTGACCACTTAAGAGGAATTATACTACTTCTGTAAACGTTCCTAACTGCAGAGACATGATCGTTTTTCCAAGTAAGAAGTTTTGTTGAAGAAGCGGGGGGCTATGTCAATTATCTAATTATAGTAGACTGTCGATAAATCTTCATCAGACGTCGAGGACAAACATTTAAGTTTTCTTTTGGTCGTTCAGGGCAATATAGCAGGAGATCAGTTGTTCTATAAAACATAATTTCTCCTATTTTCTTCAGCTTTTATTGGAAAGTAGTATGATTTGTATTGAGACAGGCTATGGAAATGATACCTCCAAACTTTGTTCATAACTATCCTATTATTTCTCTCAATATAACTTCATTTTCTGAGTACATACAGCTTCCTAAACAAGCATAGAAATAAGCCTACATTTGAGATCCATATTTGAAAACATATTGACCTTGCCACATTGTGATTAGAAACTACGCCGGTCTCTCTGAGGTCTTCTTTCTTTCGAATGGATGTTCATTTGTAAGGATATCAATGTCCTTGTTGTGGGAATTCTATAGTACATACCAAGAACTCTCAGATTAGTCCTTCGTCACAGAAGAGTTTTTGAGGCAAGAAAAGGAAATCTTTGTAAATGGAAATCGTACTGAGTGTTTTCCCCACATCTCATGTCACACTCAAGTGACGAATCAACTTGCAACACACGTAAACGAATCAAAGTTTTGAATCTTGTCAGCCGTGAATGGAAACGTCGCAGAAATCTCTTCAGATTCCCAGACCCTATAGTGGGAAACTCTTCTTCCCACCTCGCTGGAGAGCACAAAATGGATTGGAATAATAACGAATTCCTGACTAGACCTTTTATGTGCTGAAACTCGATCGTCTTCTGCGATTGAATTCCAAAAACTTTACTAATGAGTCTGGAAATTAAATGGTAAGTTAAGCGCGAGTAATCAGAATTAATATCTGAATAGAGGTATTTAAAGCACAAAGGGCCACTGAAGAATTATTTCCTCCCTTTTGATATAACTTGAACTTCCACAATCCTCTTCGTAATGCGATTGATTTCACTAATATTGTTTTTAAAACCAATCCTCAAAATTATCGTCTGTTTTCCATATCTACGTTCTTGTTTCTGTTTAGTTCCCAAAATATGCTCTAGATCGCAGCAGGTCTTTCAGGCCTGTTTCTTAGATAATGCTGATTTTGGAGATGGAGGTTAGGAAAGTGCGTAGCTTTGAGATGAAATAATACATACATTTCAACGCATTGTCTTCAGGAGTTACAACACTTCACTGTCATTAAGAGTCATTTTACTCGGATTCAAAGTCAACGTCTATATAGAAGGATGTAATACTCGTTGGAAATTTGTGATCTTCACAGTGCTCCTTATTAGCGTTCAGAAATTTATGAAATAGACACTTATAACTTGAAATTGGCAAAGCTTTTTATTAGATTATTACAAAAAATATTTATTTTCATTTTTATAATCGTAAATGCTGTAAGGACATTTGCAGAAATAAATTATTTCTTATTAAAATTTATTAACAATTTTTATGCTTGTGCTGTTATCTTTAGTCAGTATTATCCAAAAATCATATATGATTATTTTCGTTTTCTTCAAAACAACGTCTTCTTCTTTCCTAAAATAAATTCTTTAGTTGAACATTTGTAAAAACTTAGTTCATTTCTCTACTACGCATGCTATGTATATATAATTCTCTTTTTCTAATGTTTGGAACACACAGTTCCATGTAACTGACGCACAGCAAATAAACTTTGCTTGCTCTAGGACCTAGTGTAAATTTTTATGTTATTAACAGCATTTGTATTTACTGTTAAGATAATTTTGTAACCCAATTCGTCGACTTCAGGAACGTAGGCTTCGTGCGCATGCACCAAGTGAAGGCCATGTGCTTCACATAAGATTTTCTGGGAGGGGAAAGTATGTTCTTGCAAAAGGAAGTCACATAAACGCGAGGTATTTAAGAACTCGTATTACAATTTTATTTTATGAATAGTGGTGATAAATATGTATATTTTTTTAAAGATGAACAAACACAGTAGCATTGTACACATAAACTTGAAAATTATTTAATAGCACTCTTCGTGTGGCGATCAGAAGTCGACTGAGGTTTTTCCGTGCTATTTCATCAGTTGTAAGGCAAATGCCAGGGTATAAATCGCAAAGACGGGGCACGGCCCGCACTCTTCCCAATTAGTGAATTGTGTTGTTCTGTGTATTTTTTTGTGGATTGTGTTGTTCTATGTATTGTTTGTGTGTAAATGTGTACTGTACTGCTGCCACCGGGTGTCAACCCAATTGCAGTTAACAAATATCATATATCATATCACATCACATCACATCACATCATATCATATCATATCATATCATATACCATATCATATCACATCACATCACATCATATCGTATCATATCATACCATATCATATCATATATCATATTCATATATCATATTCATATATCATATATCATATCATATATCATATCATATATCATATCACATATCATACCATATATCATATCATATATAATATATCATATCATATATCATATATATCATATCACATATAATATATTATATCATATATTATATAATATATCATATATATCATATCATATATCATATATATTATATCATACATCATATCATACCATATATCATATATCATATATTGTACCGTATCATATATCATATCATTTTATCATCATACATATCTTCTTCAGGAAGGCAGTGTTGTACCTTCACAAGTGTCATCGCCGTTGTCTTGGCAATATCGCCAATGGCACTTGCAGGGGCGTAAATCTGTGTACCTTGAAATTATATTTTTGTTCGAAACATGTAAAAGTACTATTGAATGATCTTCCAGATAATTCGTGTTCTGTTTTGCTGTTGTTTTGATGGAATATTTCAGGCGTACATATGATCCGGATGGCTCAGTCGGTATTGCGATTCGCTGCGAACTGGACATTGAGAGGATCCGATACCATCAAAGGGCGAGATTTCCGTGTTGTCTAGACCGGCACAGAGGCCCACCGAACCCTCTTTACAGTGGGTACCGGGTCATTACCGGGGGTAGATAGGCCGACGCATAGCGCTGATCTCTTATTCCCCTATAGTGCGAGATTGCAAATGGGTCGGTCTGCACCCCCGCCTCCTATGTATGCATGTAGAGACACTGTACTCAAAGTACGCGCCTGTAGAGTGAATTAACATAAGACAGAGGCCTGTGTGTTTTTTGATGCCTGCATAAAGTTTGTTTATTGCCAGTGTAGTGTAGTCTGGTGTAGCGCAATATGGTGTAATGTAGTGTCGTTTACCCCATTAATACGTTTAAGTTTCTACCATGAATTCCATATGCGTTACATGAACTGAAAGAAATTACTCTTACGGCTTGCAAAAGAGATGTTAATTTTTTTCCCTTCGTAAAACACGTCAAACATTTCTCTTCTACGTGATGGTGTAAATACCAACAGGCATATCAATCCAGGGTACAGAAGCTACGGGCGTACAGGAGCACCGCACACGCGCATGTTTGCTGCTCAGTTATTCATATATGCATTGAGTTGCCTGGGTACTCAGGTCACCGTATATAATCACTGCGCCAACTAATGAAGATATAATGAGCCCTCTGTGACCCTTAAGCAAGGGGCCTCTGGACTCGCTGGCAACCCTGTCAATAGGAAGTAAGCCACCAGAGGCTGTTTCACTTAGCATATTGAAACACGTGGCTCCGAAATGGTGATCAAATACAGACGTGTGTGGATTGTTGCAACAAATGTACTGTGAAAAATTTTCGGTAAATATTCTGAGGTATTCACCAAAATTTGTATAACGGCTTGTAATATACATAAAAAAGATCTTTATCGCCGTAAGTAAAATAGACTTCGTTATGGTTTGGTATAGCTTAAAATAAAAAAAATCACTTAACCTTGTAGCTCAACATTTTAAGTAGTTTAACACAAAAGCATCACTGAACTCCGTGAGGAAGAGTTCTTCTCGAGAAGCTAACCGGTTCTCAGCTAGTCAAGAAATTCCCCTCATTTTATGGAACCCGAAGGTTCATCACCGCATTCACAAGTGTCCGCCACCTGTCCCTATCCTTAACCAGATCAATCCAGTCTATGCTTCCTCATCCCACTTCTTGAAAATCCATTTTAATATTATTTTCTCATTTAGGCCTGGATTTTCCAAATTGTCTCTTTTCATCAGGAATCCTCACCAAAATCCTGCGTGCACTTCCGCTCGCCAACATACGTACCACATGTTCCACCCATGTCATTCTTCTCGATTTGTTCGCTTGAATAATATTTGGCAAAGAGTACAGAGCACTAAGCTCTTCGTTATGTAGTTTCCTCCACTCCCCTGTTACATCATCCCTCTTAGGCCCAAATGTTCTCCCCACCACCCTATTCTCAATCACCCTCAGCTTACTTTTCTCACCCTTCCTGAACGACCAAGTTTCACACCCATACAAAACAACAACCAAAATTGTTACTGTATGCCTTAATATTGATATTTTTGGATATGAAACTGAAAGGCAAATGATTCTGCACTGAATAATAGCAAGCATTATTCCCTGACTTTAATCTACAGCATCCTTAAATTTATATATATATATATATATATATGAAATTGTACGTTTATGTCTTTATGTTTACCACACTTTTTAATCAATAAATATGACATTACTTACATATTTCGCACTTAAATCCAGTGTGACTGAAACGCAAAGACATTGTCACTGAGCTTCACTTTAATATTGTTTTTTTGTGCCCCCCACTTTCACAAGTACTCGCTTCCCACTAAATTTCATTAATGTCCACCCTGTAAGTCTGGGTTTCATAAAGCTGCCAAATAGCTTCTAAGCGGGGAATGAAAACCTTGAAACTTATTTATACCTTTGTTAGCCATATTTATTCAAGAATACGCTATTTCCCAATATGATGTCATGTAATGTGATACAAATTTACCCGCGTTTCGTAGAAACCAACTGCCTCATTCTTAGAGTAAAGAGAAGACACGCCCTGTATATGGAAGGAGCAAGTTCTTCTAAGAAATCGTAACGTTTCCGTCTAACACACTACTTTACCTCTAAAAAGAAAGAGCACTTCGTATTCATCACCGTAAGATGTAACAACTTATAACTTATGTATTCTTGTACATTTTTTGCTTTAACTGAAGAATAAATACCAACTAGATGCATCTTATTATTTTATTATATTTCTTATAGACTCAACATGTTTCGGACACTACTATGCCCATCATCAGGAGCTCGCGACTATAATGTTGATTCCCACATTGGTCTTTTCGTTTTGGTTTGCTGTAGGTTGGAGGTTAGGTGCGGTTAGGCTGGAGTAGTGTCTGGGATGCAGGCTAAAGCACGACATTATAGTCCCGAGCTCCTGATGATGGGCATAGTAGTGCCCGAAACATGTTTAGCCTATAAGAAGTATGATAAAATAATAAGTGACATCTAGTTGGTTTTATTCTTCAGTTATCACATTGAAGCACGGTCCAATAAACATCAATTTTTTTTTAGAGGCGCGTCATCCCCGTTGCGTTTGTTCAAATAACAAGAATTTGTGTATTATACTTTCAGTCGAACACAACTATATTTTACCTAGTAGTACAGTAGGAATACAACTACACGTTTCGGCCCTATGTGTGTGGGCCATCTTCAGGTTGCGATTTAACTTACAGGGGTGCTATACAAGATTCGTGGGGTGTTTTTGAGGGTATTGGGGGTTGGGTGGCGGTGGGGAGGGAGAACGAGATCTCGTTGTTTCAATAGTGCGTACCATGACCTGGGGCTGTTACAAGTGGATTATCATTAGTTGTCTTTGTACACATGTCAAAGTGGGTTACTATTTTTATGCTAAGGATATGTTACAATTAGTAGCATAGTAAAGATAGCATGTTAGATTTTAAGTATACTTGTATTTTTACTGTGCTGCTAATAGTAACATCCTTAGCATAAAAATAGTAAATCACTTCGACATGTGTACGTAGACAACTAATGATAATCCACTTTTAACAGCCCCAGGTCATGGTACGCACTATTGAAACAACGAGATCTCGTTCTCCCTCCCCACCCCACACAACCCCAATACCCTCAAAAACACCCCACACATCTTGTATAGCACCCCTGTAAGTTAAATCGCAACCTGAAGATGGCCCAAACATATGGCCGAAACATGTAGTTGTATTCGCACTGTACTACTAGGTAACATAATTGTGTTCGACTAAAAGTATAATACACAGATTCTTGTTATTAAATTTTTTGCTTCGTTTGTATAGTGTCTACTGTTGCTCTTCCCATGCCGTCTACTCGTATAACCAAGCAGCCCATTTTCTCTAAACAGCATCGTGTGCTAAGGCAACTTCGTGCCTTTACTATGTAGGCCTTCCCTTTTAAACTTCGTTTTATTCCTGTAGTGTCAGCTGCATATCACTAGCGTAGGTTATTCTAGAAATAACTATGCAATAGTGACGTGAATGCGAAGGGAAAAAGTATGTCATTAATCACCAGGACACGTGACTTTTTTACTGGAAGCTAAGAGCTTCTGATACTGTTTAATGACGTTTAATGAACTTCGGTTGTTAACGGAGTGACGGATTGGTTGTGAATATGATCAGGAAATGAGATACATAAGATTCAGGGTCTTACAGCTCTTGACTTTTGGCCCTGCAGGCAGAGTAAAACAATGAAAAATCTAAATCACTGTAAGTGACGGTATAAAAGTAGATCCGAACTGGGACGCTTTTTAGATGTTTAGATTGGGGATGTTAATTTATATTTTACATAATAAAGTTTAAACTTTCAGTATTAGCTTGACAGATGTAAAGAAAAGCGGTGTCTGTATTTGTATTTTAAAATGCGGTTTGATATATATATATATATATATATATATATACCGTATATTTTCGAATCTAATCCGCACTAGTTTTTACCGATTTCTTAAGCGAAAAAAATGTTAGTTCGCGGTTCTAATCCGCACCTTTCCTTCAACCGTCCCTTGCCTACAAAGCAGACTGATTCAGTTATGAGTGACGACGGCGAGTCTGATGAATAATAAATTATAAATATTATATAATATACATAATAAATAAAATAATAAATTATTGTATTGTATTGTTCTTACGGCACGTACGTACAGCAGCTCTATCATTTTTTTCCAAAATACAGCTCACGACCGCGAATCTAATCCGAATCTGATTTTTTAGCCCTCTGAAACTGTAAAACGTTTGCGGTTTAGATTCACGAATATACGGTACACACACATATATATATATTTTTTTTTTCTACACGATCATCCTTCATAACTTTGTTGTCCCGACGCGCTCAGTCTGGTAGGCGATCTTCTTTCGGGAAACGAGTGTGGTTCACCGAATCACATATAGTTTTAATTATTTTTTTTATTTGTTGTTGTATTTATTCAAATTATTTTTTGTATAAAATAATGGAGCGCTATATCCAGTAAAACAACTAGATCATTTCTAGGAAACTAACACAGTCACTTCTCTGTACTCCCACTTACACCACACTCGTACGCGACTGACTGCCTTACTGGACTGCTAGCGTCCGTTATCAGCTCCTAAACGTTTCGGCGTTTAAATCTCTCCCCTATTACCTATCAGCAACGGTTCCTGAATATACGTTGACAGATTAACCTACAGCGCATGACAGTGAACCATCCGTAACCGACGCCAGCAATCCTAAGAAACAAATATATCAAATATGTTCGGCTACAATACATACATATATATATATATATATATATATATATATATATATTGAGAAAACGTAGGCTACATGTAATTGGAAAAAATCTGTCACAAATAACGATTTACCTATTCGACACCTTACGATTCTTATTGTGGTGTTCTTGAAAAGAGCTCCATTTTGTAATTTCCTTGGAGGACAGCATTATTTCGGGGAACGTAATGATAATAACTTTGGTTGTAGGAGTGAAGCATCTGTAATCATAATACCGGATATATAGATGTAATATGACAAGAAGTTGTTAGAATTGGACCTCTCAGTAGTTGTGATTGTATTATTAGCAACTATGACAATATTGGACAGAAGCAACTACGTTCTCTCTTTACGTGCCAAGCAGTATAGAACGTCTGGTAAACAAACAGGTAAAAATCATCGCGTTACATATATCTTAGCCAAGTATGACAAGCATATTTTACTTGGCATCTTGCCTCTCAGTTGGAAACTTCTCGTCCTAATGGTCGTTTTTCCTATCTCAAGGTCTGAAATATTTTCGTGAGAGCCGACAACAAGGAGGGAACCGTCTAGTATTTCAGTTAAACGCAGTACGATGTTGCTCCGAGAAATATTTGCCTATCTTCTGCAGTAAGTTAGAGGCTCTGGTGGTGTGACGCTATCCTCTACTCCAAACCTCACAGCTGGTGTCTGAAAATAATTCCACTCAGATCCGTAATCTAATAAGAATCAAAATATATTGCGAGGGATGACGCAGAAACGTAATTATAAACGAACGCAATTGCAAGCAATTTTTAGGCGATTGTTAGGTTCGTCATGTCTGTCTGTCTGTCTGTCTGTCTTTTTGTCTTTCTGCCCGTCTGCATTGAAAAACTCGGTTCCCACTTGGCGGATTTTTCATGAAATTTGGCATTTGAGGTTTTTTTTCGAAAATCTGTCTGGAAAATTCAAGTTTCATTAAACTCTCATCACGTGAAGACCTAAATACATGCGTGGTCATATCTCGCTCAGTTCTTCTTAGAATGAGAAATGTTTCGGACAAAGAGTGTAGATAAAATCAAAATACGCGTTGTATGTTTAATAACCCTTTCCCTAAAATCATATCGTTTATGAATTAAGGTTGAAAAGTATAGTACGGCCGGACAGACCACAGATGACATAATACGGTGCCTACGTTTCACACGCAGGATAGCTGAGGCTACAGACACATAATCAGAATATGTAATACTTATTGATTTTCCGCAGAAGCGATGGTTACGCGAACGCGCCCCAATGTTACGTTTAAAAGTACATTGTCCTTTTTTATACGTACATGGATCCGTGCATCGTGAATCGAATTTAATAATTGTTTTCCAACAAGATGCGACTTATTCAGTTTATTACTTTTCTGTAGGCATCTCTACATGTTTCGGCTGTTGACACCCATCATCAGGAGCTCGTACAACTGTAATTACACCTTCTGGTATTGATTAACTGCAGTGCAATTAATCAATACCAGAAGCTGTAATTACGAGCTCCTGATGATGGCTGTCAACATCCGAAACGTGTACAGCTGCCTACAGAAAAGTACTAAATTGAATAAGTCGCATCTTGTTGGAAAAAAATTGTTAAATTACGTTGTATTTCTTGTCCTACTTTAGTGTTTCCTGTTAGCTCCGCGTTAGGAAAGATGAAGCAGACGCAGAAATTTCACACACACACACACACACACACACATATATATATATATATATATATATGTTTCGTGTTCGAACGACGCAGTGGAGCGGGAAGCATGAGAAATCCGCAGTTACAAGTTCGTCTGGAGGCTGAAAAGGCTCTTTCAAGCAAAATCCCGAACTCATAACCTGGCAACAACCACTTTCTTCTGAGTCCTATAAATTCATTATTTAGTAATTATTCAGCCATTGAACTGTATATAATAAGTGCTATTGACAGTGCCGTTTAATAAAACGTAAGAATCTCAATCTTCATCAAAATTATTAGTTTTATTGTTGTTTAACTCTTGCTTATTCTGCGTGCAAACGCGACAACAGCGCCTCTACGTTACTTTGCTCGTCCTCACTCTAGTCATGCTACGCCTCTGGCGGCTAGTCCCCGGCCTCTCACCACTCAAGCCCCGGAAAATTTCTCGGTCTAGCTAGTGTGGGGGTTTGTGATGTACACTGTGATACTGACACCGGTTTTCCCCAAGTACGTGGGCTCTCTCCTCTCAGTATCACTCCAATAATGCTCCGCGCTCAATGTATTACCTGCAGTCTACAGTCCCCGACGACATTACAATCCCCGCAGTCGAAAGCATCGTTAATAACGCCCGGTATGCCTGTCTGAACTTCACTCTCTGTGGGTCTGTCTGTTGCTACTAGCAAATCTGTTTTTACATTTCTACAGCAAGTTCCTATAACGTAGCTTTATGTCTATCAACGGGACTTAAAAATTCAGTCTTAATACTTTTTGGTCAATTTCGAAGGATTACAGCAGTGTACCTTTGCCTACTTCCCATATACAAAAGTCCTTGTTTATAATATCAAAAACATATTAACGTAAAATCTGGAAGAATTATATATTCATATATAATCGTAGAAGTGGCGCGGTAGCTCAGTCGGTTTAGCGACTGACTACGGGCTGGACGGTCCGGGATCGAATTCCGGTGGGGACGAGATTTTCCGCCCGTCCTGACCGGTCCTGGGGTTCACCCAGCCTCCTGTACAATGGGTACCGGGTCTTTCCCGCGGGTAGAAGCGGCCGGGGGGGGGCTGACCCCCCACCCCTATCTCGTGCTCAGTTAGGGCTATACTTCTACTCACCCTAAGGGCCTTCGTGGCCTATAAAAAGGGTGAAAACGTACCTAATCGCAGAATATAATACAGGGATTAGTTAACCACATAAGACCTCGAAACCAGAGTTGTAATAAAGCATGGAATTATAAAGTAGCTACCAAAACGTCGGATATTCGTAGATAAACGGATAGAAGGACACGCACTTGATATTCGGTTGAAGAGTGTAGCAGATTGAACACTAGAATAAAGCAAGTTTGATTAAGTTTACAATATTTCGTCCGGGCAGTATTTAATTATGTTGTCACAACTGGCAAAATACCTGCAGTTGCTCGCACACAGCGTTCTGTTAGCACAACTACCTGCGCTTTACGTGGTGCGAGGTGACACAGTTGATTCAGACCCTGAGCTACAAAACGGAAGGTCGCGGGTTCGATTCCCGAGTGTGTTATTGGAGATGTTTATTAACTTAATCCTTGCGGTCGCACTTTATGTCCCTGCGATCGACTCAGTATCTAACGGAAATGAGTACCATGAATATTTTCTGGGGGTAAAAGCGGCCGTTATCAAGGGATGAAAAACTTGCAACATTCGTGTGCCGATTTTCTAGAAATTTTGGTAACGTCAGACTTCTAGAACACTACAAGTCTGTCCAGACTTGGATAGGGGATGCTTTACCTTAATCTACCTTCCATATCTGAAATTCACAGTTATATGTCTCTGAATAAAATATTTAGTTGTGCTTTCTTAATTTTCTGAAGATGAAAATTAATTCAAACTCTATTTAAATATTCAGTTTATACCACTCAATAAACCAGCATTGTCTCCATTTCTGATATGGCTGAATACTGCAACAATCGCTGTTTGATGTGGATAAAGAGACCAACTAGATGTCACTTTTAGTATTATGTTTATTTCTCCTTTATAGGTTGCTCAACATGTTTCGGGCCACCTTTTGCCCATCTTCAGGAGCTGACGACTTGTAGGTATTTATCAGATGTGTTGCAGAGCCGTGGCTGTGTAGGCAGTCAGATCCGGTTGGTTGCTTGTCTGTCCATTGGGAAGCACTTAAGTGCTTC
>Ga0123357_10007253_pt1 | contig 13675 bp, 5 predicted proteins | sample TergutEmb28metaG_FD_89873 | JGI IMG/M metagenome (GOLD analysis project Ga0123357, IMG submission 89873) | Embiratermes neotenicus P4 segment gut microbial communities from Petit-Saut dam, French Guiana - Emb289 P4 | ecosystem: Host-associated > Arthropoda: Insects > Digestive system > Gut ... | reverse complement strand
GGGGGGGTTTTTTTGGGGGGGGGGGGGGGGGGGGGGGGGGGGGGGGAAGGCGACCAGGTTTTGATGTGTTGACTGCTTACCTACATCGAGTACCGAAAATAAGTAGAGATATATGTTTTCTCCAACTACATGTCTTCATTGTATGGGCAGGGAAACCTACTCCTTCAAGTATCTTCATATCACCACTTCAGAAATGGGTTCTGTGCCCTTGGCTATGTGGGTAGAGGTGAGGAAGCTTAATATATGGAGGCACTAAAAAAATCAACGTATTCAGGGGTCATAGTATTGCAAATTTCTTCTGGGTAAATGACCAACCAGGCTGCATGGTCAGCAAAACATAAAATGCAAATTCTTTGTCTTTTACATGGGCTAAGTTTGAATCTTACTCTGTCCATTTTTTTGTTTTGTGTTAATGTATGTTTAGAAGTTAAATATAAGATATAAATAAATGATAATAAGCCTCTAATTTTAATAAACCGATTAATAAAATAACCTATAACCAAAATAGAAGGTATTCTAGAGGTACAACATGAAAGTGTATCAGGATATGTGTATATTCTCTTTTGTCTCATTAGTATTCTTTTCATATTTTAGATAAAACAACTTTTGTATGAAATGTTAAAAAATGCAAAGCACGGTACAAAATTCAAGTGACTTGGTTTTTAAAATGCCCAGAGTCTATTTTTAGTAGTTTTTAATTTATTAAAAATAGACTATAGGATTTTCTTTATACTGTGTACATATTTTACTTAAAAGATAAATTTACAACAGATATGAAAGTTCATAAAATGGTAAATATAATTAATTAAGTTTGAACATAGTTTAGGCAAAGCTAGTGCTTATTGAAAACAAATATAATGATTAAGAGTGCAGTCTGGTGGAATGTAACACCATGTAGTCTGGCAAATAGCTTCCAGTGTTCTGAAGGCAGTAGGTTCCTTTGACAAGGTGATAACTATATACTAGACTACATGGTGCCACATTCCAGAATATCATTATTTAATATTCATCTCAGTGATAACATCAAGAATTGTAAAGTAAAATGATGCTAAACTGCAAATTTGATTTCAATGTATTAAGTGGGTTAAAGCTTGGAAATTCAATATATTATCATAAATCAATTTTTAAAATTTGTTTTAATTATATAATGTTGTGTACATCTGGCATAAGCACTGAACTAGTCTAGGCCTGCTTGCTTTTAGAAGCATGTTTGCAGTGTCATTTTGAAAACCCCATATATCATGTGCTGAACTAACCTTTGTTATATCCAGGCTTGTCCCAAAAGTTAACTATATAAATGATGAATCTAAATGTCTATGTTTCTGTGTTGTACTTAAGTTTATTTTATGTATGTTAAAAATGAGTGTAATAGAAAGCCACATTAGTGAGCAACACACATTAAGTCCTGTGGTATAATGCAATAAAAACTTTGTTGACAAATGAAGAAAAATATTTCTGAAATTTTAATACTACAGTCATATGAGATAAATGTTACAGGCCTATGTGACAAAGTGCTTGTCTTGCTCTGAATTCATGGTAAATAGTCTTTGTAAATTAATTTCAACCAATTTGCAACAGTTAAGTTCCATAATTATATTATATTAATTTTAGGTATGTGTGAAATGTTTTTGACATTGGTATACATATTACCACATTTATTTAATTGCTACATACATATTTATATATTTATAACAAAAATCTAATGTTAATAAAAAGGTCACAGAAGCAAGACAGCACCAGAGAGTTCGCACATTTAAATACAGCAAATGCATGCTAGGGTTTGGTATGTTACTTTTGTTGTTATCTTTGTATCATACCATATATTTTCACCTCTTTTCTAGATTTTTTAACATTATGCTGTCAAAATTCTGCACATATGTTATAGTTTTACAATTACATCATCTGTTTCCTATGTTATGCAATATTTGTCACATAAAAAATAAATATATGGTGCTCTTAGTTATTTGTTTGTATTCAGCGTGCTAGTGTGGTAACATAACACAGCATTCCATATGAAACTTGTATCTGAGGTGTTAGTATTAAGTTTGCTTTGTTGCATATAACTTTACTTCAGTAATTCATATGAACTGTTAGTAAAATAAAGCAGCCAGAAATAATACATAAATTGCTTACTGACAAAAGATTTGTTAATCTAAATTTTATTTCACTTTCCTTTATCTATTATCTTAAATGTTTTGTGAAGCATTTTTGAAAATGTGTCTGTTTTCTGTCTTTCTTTAACCCCATTCTTTCTTCTTAAATGATTGTTGCAATGACTGCATCTGGTTGTTGTAATAGGTTTCATATGAGATTGTATTGTGTTGTGGCATGTTCATATAAATGTCAGAAAAACTATTATATATATACAGTTTCCCAATATCCACAGTGCTACATAGACAGGTAACAGTATTTTTTATATATGTAAATCATTCTTGTAGTTGTTGCAACTATAAAGTAAACACAGTTTTTTTGTTTTGAAAGTATAGATGGCTTCATTGTGAGAGAAGATACATTGACAGCCAGTAATATATCTGTAGGAACATCTTGTTTACTGTGCTGTTATTTACTGGACACATTGAAGTTTCTAAGAAATATGACCAGTACTATATAAGCATTTTGATTTTGACACAGCTCCAGTGGTTAATTACTGGCTGTTTGCAGCTGTGATCAAGCATAGAAAGAAGTGTAGTCCATGTAGGACTTGCAGAGGACAGAAGAGCAGTGGTATTCTTCCTGAGCACTTTGGTTTTACCCTGCCAATTACTATTCTTTTAATGTTTCATAATAAGCTGCAATTAATGGCTGACCCAGGAAGCCCATTTGAAATCACAGTACCAAGAAACTAAGTCTTGCTCCTCCCCACAAGTTAAACAAAACAAGCAGTGAACATATAAACATAATATTGTTTAAGTTTTTATTTTCAGTCCATTTTATCATACAATGGACTTGTCCACATTTAAAAATATCAATTTAAATATATAAAATTCAACTTATTATTTAACCAGGTATTTTAAAGGGAAAACCATATGTTTATAAAATATGTACACTTAGAAGCTAAATTAAATATTCGACCTTATAAATTAGAAAGAGACAAATTCCTCCACTGACCAAACAGCATGATATAAAAGAAAAGATTTTAACTCTTTCCAAAAGGCCTTAAAATTGTCCATTTCTTGTATGTAACTAGGCATCTTATTATAAAATTTAGTTCCTTACTTATTACACTCCTTTTTTTTTATACATGTCAGTTTTATATGATTGAACATGGATATCCATTTTCCTTTGTGTGTTCTACTTATGAACACTAGAGTTTAACTCCAGAGATGGACAGTTTTTTTTATATTGAGGCACATTCACGTCATCATTCTTGCCTTGGAAAAGCAAAAGATATTACATTTTCTGAGTGTGTGTCTGTTGCCTTAGTCATCCAGCATGTAATGCGCATGCATCATAGTATATTGTAATCTGTGGCCTATCTGACTGTACAATGTTTCCACATTATCTCATAAATTATGTGATCTTCAGGAAAAGTTACGAGGGAGAGTCAAATGAAACCCTTAAAAATTAACACACAATTATATTAAAATATTTTCGGTTTTCATTTCACTGACCCTCGTATTTAACATAAAATGTTTATTTTGATTTTCTCTACAACTGAAACATTTCTTGTTCTAAAAAGAATGCAGCGTGATATTTTCTGAAACATACATAGGTTTTCAGGTACTGTGCCCATTATTCTTGTCAGATTGTAATGAAAATTGAATGTTTTCCAACATATTTTTGGAAATTAAATACCAAATTCGTGAAATTTCGTTCAGTGAGAGCCGAGTTTTTCCATGCAGACAGACATGATGAGCTAATAGTCACTTTTTGGAATTTTGCCAATGTGCCTGAAAAGATTGATATATTCTAATAGTAGTTAATTTAGATGAATATCAGTTCATAATTAATTAACTGCAATACATAACTAATGTGATGGCTTTTTCCATTAAATCATGAATTGGGCTTACACATTAGCAGTACTGAATACAAATTTCTTCCACAATTTGTTTCTGTAGTCAGTTCTTGAACTCCCAGAGACAGTTTCTGCACATTAAATATGAAGTAACCCATTTGATTTGTTAGTGTTGCATTGGTCATATTTCAGTTTATACAGGTTATAAAATGGCATTTGCAACATATTTGCTAGGTTCCATGGGACAAATGCAGTTACTGGCTGTCATATTTTCAACTTACTATATTCTTCACAATTAAATGTAATATTTATAATTAGAAATGATTGATATTGTGTTTTCCTCATTTTCATTAGTTGCATTATCACCGTTGTCACCACAGTTGGTGCTACCTTGTGAGGAAACATTAGATTCTTGGGAAGGTTGTGATGACTCCCTAGCTACTGAGAACACAGCATTGCTTCGTACAACTGCAGCTGCAACAGAGATTATCATCACCCCAATGAGCCCAACCGCATCCTCTATGGACCTATCACATATTGACAGTCAAGATGATGAAGACTGTGGCCTGGAGACTTCAACGACTGTGGACATTCAGAAAATGGATCTTCTGAAGCCTGATGTGATTTCTAATCTGAATGAAGATGTCTGAGATTGGTGCAAGTTGACTGTAGTTATAGGGTGAGTAACATATGGTTTTGTGCTCCTTCAGGAAGCAGCTTTAGTTATCCTGTGGCATAAATAACTAATCAGGGGCCCACCTGCAACAAACCAATTTGGTGGCCCCACTCCCTTAATTGTTAATTACTCCTAGATCTCTCTGTCTGAAGAATGGAATCACATCCAACAGAATTTGTGAAAAATCAGTATTTTGTGTGTTTGGTGATCCTCCTGACCTACAAGGCCCCTGGCTGTGTAAGGTCAGTTGGGGCCTTATATATACCACTGGACATGTCAGATATGTGGCCATGCCAATGTGGTTTTTTTTTTACTGATCATTCATAATTACCAAATACTGCATCGTTACCATCCTATTCATTAAATTTTCATAATCTGATGCACATTTTATCAAAGTTTTGTCAATATAGCAAGAAAACTGTTGTCATTATGGTTTGTGTCAACTGAGCCTGTCATTGTAAGATCACCCAGCAACAGATTTTCTTTTATCTGTGTACAGTGACTAGTCACATGCAAATATGGAACCTGAGATGAAGTAAAGATGTTTACAATTACATATAATCAGACAGTATTTTTACCTTACATCCTGAGGTCACTACATACAGGGACACTTCAGTTACTTTCAGAGTAGGTCATAAATTGTGGTTCTGAATGTATTTAGCTGTGTTAAAATAGCAGTGATTCAAAAGATGCAGTTATGACACTTCTGTTCTTCAGGAATATAATGCTGTGTCATGGGGTGGTCAGTTCTAAAATTTTTTAAGGAATCTGCTACTTTCATCTTCAAGGGTCAGTTTGTCCTAGAAGAAAGTCCCCTAGGACCTACTGCAATTGCAGTATCTGCTTACCCTATGATGCAGTGTAACTTCACCAAAGAGCAGAATGCTCTGCTGTATTGACGCAAAATCGCAAAACTCTCATATGTGGTTATGTTGGTTTGTGCTGTATTTGTTTCAGGTGTTGGATATATCAGTGAAGTGAGCCTCGTTGCAGAGGTTGTGCTGTTGGTGATATAGTACGGGTGATTTTGCGTGATGGTGCATCATCCGTGATATGCTATTTTAAACAATTGTGATGGGGCACACGGGGGGCAGTTCATTAAAAAATATTGAGTGTCCAAAATAATAATTTTCATGCTTTGAATGCAGCAGTTGCATTGAGTTCAATGAACTATGCCATGTATTTAGAAACAAAATACAGAAGGCACAGTAACCAGTTAATTCAGGCACTTTTTACATCAAATTTTTGAGACTTGAAACTTAATAACTTCACTCCACTGGTCTGAAGTGTGATAATTCAGCATCTTCAGGCAACCTTCATATCATAACAAAGGGACTTTTCTTGAAGGCATGTAAAATTTTTTACTTAAAAGTCTAATTTAATCCACATTTACACATTTCCATCTTAGGTGCTTAAAAGTTTTAAGAAATGCACAGAATGATATTTTTTTGCGTCCATGGAAGATGCAAATATTATTCACTGCAGCTGTATGGACGTTTAAGGTGCCTAGCCAGAAATGGTTAAATAGAGATATATAGATATAAAATACTTCACAACTGAAGCGATGTGTAAGCTAGGTGGTTTATAGGTGTTACTCTTATGGCAGAATTGAGGAGGTGATTACACACAGGCACACAAGTATACAAGTAAAGTAGGCTAATAAAATTTAAAGTTTGTGATAGTTTTCACATGCTAAAAGTGAAAACCCAAGATGAACTAATATTTCTGAGCTAAAGTGGTCAGTACAAATAATTTTTTCATGTTAAAATAAAAACATGGTGGAATTACGGAGTACAAATGAAACCAGGGACACTAAATGTGGCAAGTAACATTTTCCACACTTCAATACCCTCACCTTTAAAATAAACAGCAAGCATGTATATGAATACCTATAAAATTCATGTCAGTTCATCAACTATCCAGCGTATCGACTATCTTTGAAAATACTTGTGTGGTGCACACTCATAAATATGTATGTATGTATGTATGTAATGTATGTATGTATGTATGTATGTATGTATGTATGTATGTATGTATGTATGTATGTGTGTATATATGTATGTATGTATGTATGTATGTATGTATGTATGTATGTATATGTGTATGTATGTATGTGTGTGTATGTATGTATGTATGTTTGTTTGTGTGTGTGTGTATGTATGTATATGTGTATGTATGTACGTATGCATGTATGTGTGTGTGTGTATGTATATATGTATTATGTATATATGTGTGTATGTATGTGTGTATGTATGTACATATATATGTATGCATGTATGTATGTACTATGTATGCATGTATATATGTATGCAGGTGTGTGTATGTATGTATGTATGTATATGTATGTGTGTATGTATGTATATATGTATGTGTGTATGTATGTATTATGGATGTATGCATGTATGTATATATGTATATATGTATGTATGTGTGGGTATGTATGTACATATGTATGTATGTATGGGTATGTATATACGTGTATATGTGTATGCATGTATGTATGTATGAATGATGTATATACATATGTATGTATGTATGTATGCGTGTGTGTATGTACTCATATGTATGTATGTATGTATGTATTATGCATATGTGTATGTATATATGTATGTATGTATGTGTATATGTATGTATGTACACACACACAGTCTTTCAAAAGAATGTTGTAGGCATTCATTCTACAATTATCTCTGCAGAAGAATATCCCTAATTATTTTGGTTGGATACCTTCTGTCTTATCAGATTGCCTTCAAAGTGTCAAAACCTATTTGGACACTCAAATTAAGTTATATACACAGTGTTGAAGCAGCTACAAAGGAGCTCACTGTATGTTTAAAAGCTTATACTCTGGCATAAGGATACTTTATCTTTTTTTTTTCATAAAAATATACCAAAAATATTTACAGAAGCCTGTTTACCCAAGATTGAGTCATGTTGTTAATTGAAGAATGTTCATAATGTGAGATTATTGTCAATAAACCTAGTTGATTATTAGATCAAAGAGTTCTAATTGGCAACATTAAAGCCATATACATCTATATTTTGCTGTGAATGGATAGCTTTGAGTAGCCGTGAAGAATGGGTGAACTAGAACCAAATTACTTGGTCATATTTGTCACTATATTCGCTTATAGATCATGTTTTGCAGGAAACTGTATGAACTTTACATGAAATCTGCATGATGAAGTTGACGCTTTGGTTGAAACTTGCTTAATTTATGAGACAAACTATTATAAATGATTATAGAGTAAACAAATTTAGGAGTACACAGAATTTTCTGTTACTATCAATATGTTAAGCATAGGCAAATTACCATACTTAAAAAGTTATAAACAGCTATTTTGGAGGAAAGTTTCTTGAATTGCAGCTGAACAACATGGTGCCTTTCCTGTGACAAATTCATTTGTCAGAAAACCATAACTGAAACCGTAGTTGTAAAATGCACCATATTGATTATATTTTCTATAATTTTGGCATTCTTAAACCAAAAAATTTATTTATTTTTATTTTTTGCAAAAATATCCTGTTGATCCAAGATAACTGAAACTGTATAAAATCTGTACAGGGTAGACAGCCTGTGCCAGAACTTTGTATACTACTTCACGAATAATGCCCCACGAGAAGAGAGACACATATTTGCATAGAGGAAGATTATATTTTATTGCGTAGAAAAAAGTCACAAGTTAACAAATCCCTGTACCTTGTAACAGTTATGGTACATTTGCTCAAGTAGCGTCCTATATTTTCAACGTTCCTTTTGTTCAGTAATCTCTAAGTCTGTAAGAGATAATGAAAATAAGAGTAGTGGACCTATTGTATGTGTTTTGTTATTCTCTAAAACCTTGGTTTCAACAAATTTTGTCTTCATTAAATATATATCTGATTACCCTTGAGGTGCTTGACGAACTGAGTCTTAACACTTTGTGGAAAGTGTCAGTTATTGTTGTATAAGCTTATTGTAAATTGGATTCCCCCCTCCCCCAATTGTAGTCAAACATGACAGTAAAGTTTCATGGTAATTTTACTCTGGTTCTCATGTTACTGCTTGTGGATGGTCAGACATGGAAAATCTCATACACACATATTTGAAGACTTTTATAGGAAAAACACCAAGAAGGAATATGCTCTGAAATTATAACATTTATTCTATTACTATTTTCATTTTCAGAGGGAAGCATTTATGATTGGAACTTGTTTGATTAACACTACTCCATTAAATTGGGTAACCAGGGTCTGTAACATGCTTCAATTTGGCTTGCTTATATTGTGTTTGATCTCTCAAGGATTTGATTATTGAAGTGGTGACTTTGCATTGGTGTAAATTGGAATTAAAGTAGTGGATGATTGAATTATATATAATTATGTCTGTTGACTATAACTGACAGAAGTTAGTTAAAAAGTTGGAATGATTTTATCTTGCAACTGTCTGCTTTTATATCCTTCCTGTAGTACAAGAACCATAAAGATATGAAGCTGACGGAGGAACACACAAGTTAGTTGTGAGTGGAGATGAGAATAAGCTATCAAAAGACTTCCAGTTTTTATTCCACTACATGATACATTGTGGTGTATGTGGATTTACTTGGAAAGATGAAGTTTTGACCACGTATTATGTATGCTCTGTGTGTATAATGCCAAATAGCATGATGATGGTGAAATTGGAATAGCTATTTTGGGGAGGGGAAAAGTAGAAGCAGTTTTATGAATGGTGTTTTTCCATTGCTTGCCTGTCCCACATTTAAGCAACTGAAAATAGATTTTTTTGATCACATATTGTTGTTTTGATTGTGTTATGAAGTAACTGTGTTTGGAATCAATTTTAAGAGTTGTAGGGGTCTTGTTTACATGTTTATGAATTTAGTAAAATTTTCGTACAGAAGAGCCAAGCCACCTGAAAATTATTGTTAATTCTTAAGCCTGCAAATGATGTGCTGCAGAACTGTACCTCACTAACATGAATTGGCAGAATTTTTTTTTTTTACCCTCATCCTTACTTAAGAAGGACTGATGCAACAGGAGCCATATTGTTTCCAGTTTCCTATTTAGTGGCTTTGCCTTAAACTTTTTAAATGTGTACGAAAAGAGTGAATTTTGGAGATTTTAAACATAAGCCGTTAGAGTAGGTCTATTCATTAACTGGTGCACCCTCACTACCCAGAGTTAAAAATTGACGTTCAGATCACTGATTGTTATGTTTGCACAAGAAAGGCAGGTTTTTATTTCACTTAGCATATAGATAATTGTAATTTCATCAAAAAGTTGTTGTTATCATCATCATTATTGAATGTGTAGTATAATGTCTAATGAGAAAACAGGTTTTGTGCACCTGCAATATTTCTAGCCTAGTATGTTTAAACTGAATAACTTGCAAGGCTCTGATAATGCAGCTGCTTTACACTGAGATATGAAATTGAATAAAACCATATCCATTAAGCTGTGTTGCTGTTTATGTGGTAAGTTAATGATTAGTTCCTCAGGCCATGGTAATGGGTTTTGTTAAACACTGTAATTTAAAAAAAAATGGAATTGTTTAGCATGACATTAAAAGTCCCGTGTCATAGAAAGAGAAATATATTCTTAATGGCCTATATGTAATGTAATAACTGGATCACAAAAAACTCTTTGAACAACAGCAGCATTGACATTAAAATTTAAGTACTTGTGAATGTTGCGAAATTGTGCTGTACAGTTATACATACATCTTTTTAGAAAAAATTTTGTGCGAAGTATTTCTCACCTAAGAAGAAAGGAAACAACATACATAGCATGTCTGGAAGGGACCAGAAGTTAGTATTTTTTTATCAAAAATTCTAAAGAGAAGAGAAGGGAAGAGAATTCATGTAAGACCTAAAGGATATAGGGTGTAAGATTGTCAACTCAGTATGTGTGGTTTGCTCAGGATAAGGTTCAGTGGCTGGTCTTTGAAAATGTGATAATTAATCTTTAGGTTTCATAAAAGACATGGATTTTCTTGCCTGCCAGATGAACTGTCAGCTTTTTCAGAAGGGCCAAACTAAAAAGTGAACATATCTGGAGAACTGATACTGGGAAGTAACTTGCAGTAATTAATGAATTAGTGCATAATGTTATACTACTCACTCAGTTTTCTTGATTTGTGGCCTTCTACTCTTTTAACATCCCAGGGATCTGTAGTTGGTGACATTGTGGCTCAGTTCCTGGCAGTGGCAAGAGATATCCTCTTTCCCGGTATGTCCAGACCCTCTTTGAAAAACATACAGCTGCCTACTCTGTGGGTGTGGGGAACACTATCCCCAGGGTTAAAGCATCCAGGGAGTGAAGTTGACCGCTCATCTTCACTTATTTGGGTTTAATAATGAGTACAGCTGTACATCCACTCCCATATATGCCTTCATCTTTTTCACAAGGGAACCTTACATTTATTTGCTGTCATAACATCTCTTACTGGACTTAACTTCTCTTCAACAAATCATCTACTAGTGGAGGATATTCGTCCCCTTTTTATTGTATGATTTGTTTACATATGATACAGTTTGCCTAAAAAACGCTACATATTCTACAGGCTTGAATACAGTTGTCTTGGAAGACAGTACAGCCAACATGCTCATAGTCTTCAGAGCAATAAGACTTGTGTTTCTTCCATTTCATTTCTAAACAAATAGCATTATTATTGGATAACCTGAGAATCTAAATATATTGAATGGGTAATTGTTTTAAGACCTGGTCAAAACTTCATTTTTCTTGTCCTTAGTTAAGTATTTTTATGACATGTTTTAACAATAGTAATTTTCAAGATTGTATGTTTCATGTTTATTTCCATTGATATAGGAAAACCTTTAACAATTTTATATGGATCTCTCCAGGAAAGAGACAGGTGTATTTGTTAAATATTTGCCTGTGTTTCATCCTATTGTTGATGTTGTTAACAGATTGTTGATAAAATTTATTTAAGTTGCTCTAGATATAAAAGTGTTATGGTTAAGAAGTGTGGAGACTTGTTGAGGTTAAGGCTGGAACTGTTGAAGGTGACTTTGAAGTTTATTCGTAGTTACATTATAGAAGTTACCTTCAACAAGTGAATATGGTATTAAAATAACTATTTATTTACATTTGAACACAATACAACAATACATTTCATTTACTTTGAAAACACACTGTTTAGCCTTCTATGATATACAATATCAAAATTTTGAACACAATAATTTTTTATTTCCATTTATGGAAATAGGGCCTACTATGATTTAGACTAGATTTATTCAAATAAACAAAACTAAATAATTACAAAAATCACAGCTTTATAGATATTTTTGCCACATAGGAAGTTTAAGAATCAAATAGAGGGCACAAGATGACGCTTACAATAATATGAATAATTATTAATATACATAGAAAACACATTTAAATGCCAAATAGCACTGCAAAGTCATTTAATACTCATATATTCGTGATTTTTCGAACTTGAACCAAAAAGAAATGAAAAGTGATTTTTCATAAACTAGATATTAACATATTTCAAAGGTCACTTCATATTAAATGTAGTCATAATAAATTTTTACTGCACATGCTTTATGGCAGTCGCAGATTTGCTACCAGAAGTTTCACATCAGCTTCACTCTTAAGTTTGCCATGAAGTATAAGTGCATGCATGTTGATATGAAATGAACTTTATATTTAATAGTAAAGGAAGAATCCACACCAAATATACTATAAGATATATTTTTCACAGCCTATTTAATGTTTTAAAATGGGTGAATTACATTTCAGTCATACAGAAATCTTTTATGAAACAAAATTAGATATCCTCACTCAGTCTTGAAGGCACTTTTACTCAGATAAGAATACATTTCATTACAGTAATGAGAAAGTAGATACGTCTCTCCTACACTAGAATACTCTTATAATTATAATAATTTTTTTATCAGAATTGCATGGCAGTTTTTCTGTACAATGATTAGCACTTGTATTAGCCAGAAACAGATTGTAACTCAGACATGTAGGACAGTTATTTTCTACATGAAATAAGATTTAAGTACTTGAGAATATGTGATCTGCATTTTAGAAATCTTTCTATACCTTTGTTGTTCTTGCAGATGATCAATGATTTGTTTAAATGTTTTCTTTTTGCTTTATCCATTAAACATTATACATATCAACCCTATAGTCATTGCAAGTATGTTATTACCTATTTCTCTGTTAAAATAATATCTGGAAATAGACTAAAAGGAAGAGAAACAGCAAAATATTTCTGTGCACCAGTCAAAGTAGTGTGATACTTGAAAAAGGGAAGTTACTTGTGATAATAAACATACTTCTGCCTTGAGTTCCATTCAAAATTATTCCATTTCTTTCTTGCCCACTCTACTATATAGGCCTACACTTTACATCTGACCACATGGAAAATTATTTTCTTCATAGCTCCAACAATCAAGTGTGCCTTCATACATGTTTTAGATCTTTTCTTTCATCATGGAAAATTGGTTTCTTAGCATCAGCTGTTCAAGTTGGCAGCTCTTGTCCATAGTGGGGATTCAGGGGTTAACATGGCATGCTGGGCAGAACACATCATGCAAGTTTCTTGTGCGGAAAATAGGGTCATGTGATCAAGCATGTCTATGGACTCTCCCTACTGCTAAAATACATACATTGTTGGACACTAAACATTTACACAGAGCTTGGGTATTTGATGCTGCCAGGTTCAGTGGTTGTTGATTGACTGCCAAAGTTTATACTGCTGTACTTAAATTCTTCTGCTTTTGGCAGATTTTTCCCCGTATTTAATCATTGTTAAGTGCATACAACCAAAACTGCAATGGGCAAAACTACTTTAGGCATGGGTCTACTGTATACATCTACATGAGGTTCAAAATTTGAAGTTGTCTTCACCCAAAATTTCCAGGTTCATTGACAGTAGTTTTCAAAATTAAATCTAAAATAATAAGCTGCTGGATCAACATTGAACATTCCCAATATCAAGCTATGAGCCCCCCCCCCCCCCCCCCCCCACCACCCCCCTCCCTTTTTTCTCCACATCTTATTTGTGACATATGTGTTGTCTGTTTAGATGG
>Ga0123357_10007252_pt1 | contig 13675 bp, 9 predicted proteins | sample TergutEmb28metaG_FD_89873 | JGI IMG/M metagenome (GOLD analysis project Ga0123357, IMG submission 89873) | Embiratermes neotenicus P4 segment gut microbial communities from Petit-Saut dam, French Guiana - Emb289 P4 | ecosystem: Host-associated > Arthropoda: Insects > Digestive system > Gut ... | reverse complement strand
TGTGTATAAATATTGTTAAAAACTCGAAGCAAAAGAACACTGATATATAAAATTTTTTCCGGCTCTACAAGATGCTACCCCCTATACCCACAACCCCCCCCCCCCCCCCCCCGACGACGCCGCTCTGCTCCATGCCAACCACAAAGTACGCTTATCCCATCCACGGTCCACAGTCGTATTTATGTGCGGTATATTTAAGAGGATTGCGAACTGACCTGCAGCTTGTCACAGACAGCTCACAGCGCACTGCTGTACCAAAAATGTAACCTTACTAGTTTAAGCAGCCTTCGAAATTTCAACACGAAACTTCGACGCTTCCCTTTACCGGCTGCAATTTCCACGCTTAACCGACTCAATGACAGCGCAGAAATAGCTCAGTCAGTGACTAGGCCACGGGGCGGATGTTCCGGGTTTCAAATCCCGGCAAGGCCACAAGATTTTTGTCTTCTCCAAAACGTCCACTATTCAATGGGTTCCGAGATCCTTTCCCGGAGGGACAAAGCGGCCGGGGCTCGTATGTGACCAGTCACCTCCATCTAGTGCAGCGTTTAAGAATGAGCTGAGCAATACGGCGCTGCACCTGTATGCTTTCATGGTGTGGACTGGGACAATTTCACCTTTTTGCCCATTTGTTGATTACAGACTAGCCTTCGAAGAACGCCACGAAATCACAGTTTCACTGGAAATGCACGCTTTGAAATTAATTTTCTTAAAATACGGCGAGCCGATCCCAGTGGCCGTGCGGTCTAAGGCGTGGATCTGCGGCCGCTCGCTTGCTGGGACTGTGGTTTCGAATCCCGCCGGGGGCATGTCTGGCTGTTGTGAGTGTTGTGTGTTGTCAGGTGGAGGTTTCTGTGTCGGGCTGGTCACTCGTCCAGAGGAGTCCTACCGAATGTGGTGTGTTTGTGTGTGATGGTGAATCCTAAACAATGAGGAGGCCTTGGCCCACGGGAGCTATTGCGCCATGGAAAAATAAACATAAACGGCGAAATGTTTACACTTTCCAGTAGTTCCTTATAAAATGCTCACATCTATTGTGTAATTAATTACTGGCACTCCAGTAGTTTCATAACACATGGGAGTAACCGTAGGGGAATGAACAAGTTACCCAAATTATATTCAGGAACCATTTCTGCAGGGGGCCGTGGTAGCACACTGGTTAAGGTGCTGTGCTACAAGTCGGAAGGTAGCTGGTTCGATTCCAGATGGTGTCATTGGAATTTTACATTGACATAATCCTTCCGATCGCACTATGGCATTGGGGTTGACACAGCCTGTAACAGAAATGAGTACCAGGAGCATTTCCTGGGGGTAAGGGCGGCTGGTGCGTAGGGCTGACAACCTTACCACCATCCTGTGCCGTTGTCGTGTAATCTGGGAACCTTAACTTCCTGGAACTCTCTGGGCCATTCCAGGCCTGAAACGGGACTGCTTTACCTTTACCTTTACCATTTCTACACTGGTTGCAGTTTTTGCATAATTTTCTCGAAAACGTTTGAAGACATAATAAAAAAATTAGTAGACATAAGATTTGCTTTAAAATGATTCATCCCTACCGTATTTTTAATTCTAGTCTTCATTTGCAAGAACGAAATTGTTTGTAGACAAAACGTATTTACGTAATTCTTGTGATAAGAAGTGTTTTTTGTCCTCCATAATTTTTGATGGAAATCACTTTCTTTTTCACTACTCATGATACTCATCGAGTTAAGAAATGGTACCGTAAACGCACACAACCTTTATAACGTGTACGATTTTAACGGAATTTGGAATACTGTTACAAACATGAATGAATCTTTCCGTTGCAAAATTCCATGGATATATGTTTAGCATTTTCTTGTTGAGAACTGCGCTCTTCTGGGTTTTTTACACAGCGAGTAGTGGTAATTCCATACTGACGTTTCGTGACAACCTATCGGTCCCATCTTCAGCGGGTCAAGAATCTGGATTCTTGAACCTTACTTCGCGGCGGAAGCCTGATATCACGCATTTTAATGTTGCTAAACGCGGGCGCAAAGATCTGGCGGAGTTAAAACAGGCCCACTTTTCCTTCATATTATTTTGAAAGCACCGAAAACCAATTCTGCCGGTGAGTAGTCAAATAATACATTCCTGAATCCGCTTATGTAGATTGCACTAACACTTCCGGAGCTCGTAATTGATTTTAAGGCGTTGAACTGAAAAGGGGAACCCCGTGCATGGAAGTCGTATCTCTTGCTACAGTTCCCGCCTGCATGAAATCTAATAGATTGCGAGATTACCTTAGCTTCCGTCTTCGTTGATTCATATAGGTTATCTACTGCTTCCTCTGGTTGCTTAATTCGCGTTAAGGTTATCTGATAAGCTAAACTGAGTTACAGGTGATGTCATTACCATCTCCACCATAATAAAACCATTTCGCACTATCAAAGTAGACCCTGCATTAATCACGTCTATCGAGATGGCAAAAGGGAATTTCCTACCTGTTCTGTCCGGTTTATGGGAGAGTAGAGTTCTCACAGCAATGCTGATGAAAAATTACCTTCTTCTTGAATACGACGCCGTGTAGAGTGATATATAGAAAACAGTCAGTGCGGCGTCGTTGTTGCGGAAGACTTGAATTCTCAGCCCGTTTTACTAGTTTTTAGGCGCGATTCGTAAAATTTCGAAAAGCGGCAATTAGCTGCGTCGTGTCTGTCTGTCTATCCGTCCGTCCGTGCGCATGGAACATCTCCGCTTCCACTGGAGTCGTATTCGTGAAATGTGATTTTTAATTATTGTTCGAAAATCGGTCGATACAATTCAAGTTTCATTAAAGCGTGTGAAGTATAGCGGATACTGTGCAGGAGGAGCTACGTGCATTTATGGTAACTTCTCGCTGAATTCTTCTTAGAATGAGAAATGTTTGAAACAGGAGTTGTAGAGAAAATCACAACACACATTTTGTGTTCAGTAACCTTTTTTTTCCCGAAAATCGTCCCATTTATGAGATAATGTGGAAAAATATTGTAGAGCGAGGCAGGCCACAGATGGCGCATGCTGGCTAACTAAGGCTACAAACACACACTCAGAATATGTAATACTCATTGCTTTTCCACTGCAAAAATGGTTGCACGAAAGCGCCTTAATGTCACGTTACACGTACATTGCGTGTCTTCTTTTAATTTCTTCTATCTAAGACATCGTAAATTTTTCATTTCGTTTTAAAAATTTGTACTGTACCAGTCCATCAGCGGACTTCAGTAACTGAATTCGGCTAAAGGGTAAACCACGTAAAACGTCTACAAAATCCGTGTTTTATGAATTTCGATTTGGTGGAGTTTGCAGGCTGGCAGCACTCCCCCCCCCTTGAGTGCGCCCATGCTTAGCAGCATTGACACTTCAGACCGGTACGGTATATTTTACAAACAGCTAAATTGAAGGCAGCGCTCTGACCGTTGTTTAAGTGTTTAGACGTCTACCTGCGGTGGTGGACGTCGTCAGTAGAAACGTCAGTCTGTGTACTCTCCAAACAGCTCAATCCTTCGTGATGGAGTTTTATTCAGGTGCTTTTAGTTGCGGAGAGGGTGTGGGGTTCGGCATCCTAACATACTTTCTGCCAGGATCAATAAGAGTGCAAATGGATTTGCTGTTCTTCCTTCCCAATTTTTAATATCACTTCTTCAGAATCGGTAGCAGACCGCAGTCCGTGGTTTGTACCACGCATATTAATTAAGTTTTCATTTGTCAATATCGTAACATTTCGAATGAACTTCTGGTTCTGCACTTTCCTTCAATTTAAATTAGTTTGTAAATTAATTTCCTCATACACATCCGTCTGTGCTCACTCGCTGGAATGGCTTCAGTTTCTATATTGAGAAATTTAAGGAGTATGTAGCTTTGTTATACTTTAGAATAAAACAAGGGGGGCGGGGTTGGGGGGTGGGCGACGATAACTTGCAGTTTAGAATCTTTCATCTTGCGTTTTAAAAATTTTGGTTGTTAAAAAGCACAAAATGCTAAGATCAACTGTAATTCTAACACAAAACTCTTAAATTTACCTGTGATTTTGCATAGGTTTGCGTACGAAATTTGACCTGTCTTGTTAAGGGTAGGGAAGAATGAGCGAGTTTCAGAACAGCGGGCTGAGGAGAATATTTAGACCTGAGTGGAAAAGTTAGAGTACCGCTGAGTTAAGTACTTAAATGGGGGAACTTAACGAAATATTGCAGCAGTTCTCCGCAAATGAATACAAAATTATAATTGTGGGATGTGAAGGTAACAAAACTCTCCTAGATGTAAATGGGATGATAATATTAAAATGTGTGTCCAGTAAAACTGTTGGTGTAAAGAAGGCAGGGAATGTCTACCAGCTTCTGAAAAGTTGCTTGAAGCACGGGCAGATGCAACTGAGAATTTGTGTCACAACTTTTAGAATATATACATAAATACATACATACATACACACATACATACATACACATACATATATACTTACATACACATACATACATACATACATTGACATTTTTTAAACTTGATAATGACTGTTCGTTCCTGATATTAAATACATTTTAGTTCAGCCACAGTGTATATATCGCGCCGTATTTTCTGTATTTCTTTGCATAATATTAAGTTTCAAATCGTTTGCTCTTTGCTACATATAAAAGCATACGGATTGCCATTATGTTCTTGTGTAACTGTAACAATTATTACAGATACGAGTGGGATGACAAGGTGACAGCAGTAAACGGAAGTGAATAGAATCTATTTTTCATTCAGTACTGCAGTCCCTACTTCGCATTAAAAGGTTACCTTCCGTACATATGCAGTCCCTGAGCGCCTGAAATGCGATGGATCGCAGCGAAATGCCTGCGTGCATTGTGAAACCGAAAGAGTTTTCCTTTCTGAATTTAACGTCATTATATTTCAGAAAATATTATTTAAAATTTATCATAACCAATTAGATTTTAATGTCACAAAAATTAAAAAAAAAAAGAAGTCTGCACGGTGTTGTGAGAAACTGGCAAGTAGGAAATCCGAACTCAGATTTTCCCCACCCTCGCCAGCCACAGCCTGTGTTACAGCCGGCTTCCAGCTCCATTAACGAAGTTTGTTGACAACTTTCAAAGAATTTTACATCTTATTTCTGCCTCCCATTAACGGAACAAGGCACGATAGACGGAAGCTTTAATTGGCAATTTAACTATTCCGTAGTAATATAATGAGGTAAATTTCTTTTAACGTTTCCATAGAAATTTATTTTCAGAAAATGACTTCCGTTCAGTTTTACTTCACTTTTTAGATTGTACAGTTTATTTTATTTTTTTTTCGAGTGATTAATCCTCTACTGGCCAGTAGTAATCATATGAGTCACGCCGTTTGACATAACGAAACTCAAATCTTAACCATAGATATTATTTATTACTTTTAATTTTTTCCTGAGAATACATAAAACTAACTATCCTGAACATATTTAGCTGAACTAACATTGTAATAGATATATTGGATATTCTCTGTGAGGTACGACCTATATGATTTAGACCATTGTTTCTCAACCTTTGTGAGACCGCGGCCCCGTAAATTCTATTTTCATAAGACGAGGGCCCGGTCCCAACAAATTTACTCGTAAATACCGTTCCACTTTTTTAAGTTCATACATTAAATTAACATACGAGAGTAATTCAATAAGTAAGTTACAAATCCAAGTTGCGACCTACGTTTTTGAATTAAGTGCGGGAAACTGTCATCGCTAGATAACAGCACTATCTAGTTTTATTGTGACGCACAACGATCGGTATGCGCATGACTGTACAGTCGTAGCAGCTGTTACAAGATGGCGGCGCCCCTGTGTACATGTACCACGATAGAGCAGCGTGGCGTTGTGCGTTTTTTGTGGGCCAAAAAAATGGAAGCAAAGGATATCCACAAAGAAATGCTGCCCATGTACGGGGAACATTGCCTGTCACGTCAGGCAGTCCATAATTGGGTGCAGAAGTTCTCGGAAGGGCGGACAAGTATCGAAGACGAACATTGAGCCGGTCGGCCGGTGGAGACGGTTGACCGTGTTCTGGGATTGCCAAGGCGTACTGCTCACCGATTTCCAGCAACGTGGCCACACCGTTACGTCTGCCTCGTACTGCACGATTCTGACGAAACTTCGTGCCGCCATTCGCCGGAAGCGACCAGGCCTCCTCACTAAAGGGGTGTTGCTGCTGCATGACAATGCCCGTCCTCATAGTGTCAATCAGACCAAAGCGACGCTGAGGTCATTAAAGTGGGAAGTCCTCCAACATCCACCTTACAGCCCGGACGTCGTCCCGAGCGATTTCCACTTGTTTGGCCCTTTAAAACATCGTTTTCGGGAGAACGCTTTCCTGACGATGATGCGGTTGAAAGAGCAGTGCGCGCGTGGTTCCGACAGCAACCAAAAGAACTTTACGCCGCAGCTTTCCAGGGACTTGTGAAACGGTGGGACAAGTGTTTAAATTTGTATGGAGATTATGTTGAAAAATAAATGTTGTCTGTATGTCAGTATCTCCATTCTATTCTTTTCAATCACGATTTGTAACTTACTTATTGAATCGCCCTCGTAAGTATTAATAATTAATTATGGCATAATAATAAAGAGTATTAGTACACATATATATATATATATGGTGTGTAATTCAATAAGTAAGTTACAAAACCGTTATATATATATATATATATATATATTACATTTAGATTAGTTATCAATCACTGGACTAATGAAATCTTGTAGCGTATTGTAGTTTCCTCAGGCCACCATCTGGGTCTGAGTTTTTCGACACATTCACGAGTATTATTCTCCTCAGAATATTTCCACTATGAAACATTTATTCACGAAAATTGCTTAGAAAACTAAAATGACAAATTCCAGGAGAATCTCTCGCGGCCCGGTATAATTGATGCCAGGGCCCGGTACCGGGCCGCGTACCGGCGGTTGAGGAACACTGATTTAGACCAGCTGCGCCTGTTAAAGTGTTAACAAGACAGGCATTGTACGTATTATTTAACATTTATACAGGTTGTACAGGGCCGTTCTGGACGGGCGCGAAAAATCTCTTCCCCACACGAATTCTATCCCCGGACCGTCCAGCCATTAGCCGTATAGTAGGGATAACATCCAACAGATGGCTTTTGAGTCAGAAGCTCTCCATAGGATAAGTTGGTGTGCAGTAGCAACGACATTGGTAACTTGGTGCCGCAAAGAAGCTGTACACGGACACACTATTTACTGTAACCGTCTAACTTGCCCGACTTTGGTTGCAACGATTTTTTTAGCTCTTCGTAAGCATGGCTCCCTCTCAAGGAATATACAGGAGGTTTAGAAGTCGCTCTGTTCGTCTTTACTCGTCAAGGTTATACAACCGAGCACTTTGCCACTAACTGAATGATCTTACTTATATTGGACCTGCATCATTGTAATAGTTGAATAATAGAAGACCAAATTATGTAACTTGCTATATTATTTCACTTCTTATGTACTCAACATGTTTCGGACATTAATATATCCATCATCGGGAGGTTGCGACTGTGCTGTTGAAATACCACATCGGTCGTTTTGTTCTCGGTTCGTTGTGTGTTGGCGATTTGGTGCGGTTGGGTTTGAATAGTGTCCGTGTTGCAGGCTGAGGCACTACTTCAGCCTGCAACACGGACACTACTCAAACCAAGCCGTACCAAATCGCAAAAACACAACGACCCGAGAACAAAACGACCGACGTGGTAATTCAACAGCAGAGTCGCAACCTCCCGATGATGGATATATTAATGTCCGAAACATGTTGAGTACATAAGAAGTGAAATAAAATAGCAAGTGACATGAAGTTGGTCTTTTATTCTTCAACTAACTGAATTATCTTTACTTGTTGAGATTCTACAGCTGAATGAAAGACATCAATCTGCATGCTCGTTCTTTTCCATATATCTTCCCCCCTCTGTCAGAGAACAGCCACTTTAGGAAAAACCCGAGTATAAACAATGAACACCTGCGCAAACTGGCCACTGCTGCGGAAACCAAAATTAAAAACATTCCCACCAACAATTGTACATCTGTACACTGCCGTAAGCAAATAATAAAATCCTTATATGGAAAAGAGATACAGCAGCAATCTATCTCTATGTCCCTCCCCCTCTGTCAAAGAAACAAGCTACTGTAAGGAAACCCCGAGTGTAAACATTCCGACGAACAATTATACACCTGTATACAACCTTAGTGACACAGATACGTTCTATAAACAGTGAACACATGTGCACAGCAGACACCGCAAAAGCATGAGAACTAGATCATATGTTGAAAGAGGCAACTCAGCAATCTACCCGTATAGCCCGGCAGGTGCACGTGTGCAAACCGAAACAAACTTTACCTTTCACCCTTCAATATAAACTAGCCAATGCCAGACAATCAGTTTATCTTCTCATCTTCTTGGTTGCCTAGTCCGAGATTTGAGGTACGGATCCTGGCCGGTTACAGTACATTGTATGTCCTGACGTGCTCAGTACGGTAAGTGAGACGTTTTAAGGTGTACGGGTGGGGCTAATCGAATGTGACAAAGTCCACGGTATCATTTATTTACTTGCATCTCAGGTAAAAACTCTGCACTTGTCCAGTTAATCAGCTACCAATTGTGCAACCTCCTTCTTTCATTCGAACTCAAAAATCATATTCTAGAAACCAACAGTCTGTGCACTCCAGAAACATTAATCTGTGCTGTAGGTGACCTCACTATGAGCAACCTCGCTCACTCAACTCACTTGTCTGCCAGCGTCCAACCCTCGTGGTCAGTAGGAAAATTTATTTCCTTGGTTTATTTTTCGTCTTGATATTGAAGGTTTGCTTGTGTTAGGCTGTTGCACATCATTGTATGTTACATTATGTATACTGCATGTTTCCCACGCCTTTCAGGGATCAGCAGAACAAAATTTATTGCCCTTTGTCGGCTGCTCACAGAGTTTCTGACTCAAAGATCTCTGTAGCAATCCCGTCTTCCCTTTCACTAAAGGCTACTTCAACGGATGTTTACAGTGAAATTTATGACGGATGGCTCCGAACGGCCGGCAGTTGAGAGCTAACAATCATTTTGCTTGATTAACAACTGTGCCAAAATTGTTCGGCCACAAAGTTTGTCTTGTGATTGTGAATCGATGTTATGAGCGACATAAGGAAATAAGAAGCTTGGACATACACTGCGTTGTGTGGTCCGTCAGAAGGACATTGGAAACACACAGAGCGCCCGGCGAACAAAAGAGTTGTTGGAGGATTTTCAGTGGGAACTTTTGGCTCACGGGTACCTCAGTCGGTATAGCGACTGATCTACGGGCTGGATGGTCTGGGATCGAATATCCCGATGGGGACGAGATTTTCCGTCCGTCCAGACTGTCCCTGGGGCCCACCCAGCCTCCTGTACAATGGGTACCGGGTCTTTCCCGGGGGTAGAGACGGCCGGGGCGTAGGGCTGAACCCCCACCCCCATCTTGAATGCCGAAATCCTAGAAAGAGTAGAGCTATACCTCTACTCACCCTAAGGGCCTTCGTGGCCTATAAAAAGGGTGAAAACCTAGCTGCTTCTGGCTCATCCAACCTGTAGTTCAGACCATGTCCCGCCGACTATCATTTGTTTGTGCTGTTGAAGATACACTTCGGAAGACGTCTGTTTCAAAGTAACGGGGAAGTGGAAGTGGCTGTTCTTGAATGGTTACGAATGCCAAAGACCTATTTTTACCGCGACAGAATTTTTGAACTCCCACCAAGGTGGAACAAATGCATCAGTTTGCTCGGGATTTATGTTGCAAAAATGATTCTCTTGCGAAATAAATGAAGATGCTTTAACGTTACAATGACTTGTCATTTAATTTTTATGACATAAGAAGCCTTACTTGTTGAACATTTCGTATTTGCATGCCAAATTTTAGCTAGAACCGGTCATATTTTTCTTCTAGATAGAACACTTATGCTGTCCAAACGGCAACAAAAACTTCACAGCCTACATTTTCAGTTCAATGGAAATTTAAATTTTTATGAACGACAATTTTATTCAGTTTTTTATTGTTTTTATACAAATCACAAATGAAAATGTCTAAAAGTCGTTAAAGAGGTTACAACGGTGCGCTGGAGAAAACATGCTCACTAATGTATGGTTATTTTTATTTATGAGAACTAAGATGTCAGCCCATAACGGGCCTGTTCATCATACTAGGGCTGTCCGGAAAGTATCCAGTCATTTTGAATATCTCGAGAACCGGTCACCTGGCCTTGATGTAACTTGGCAACCAGTCAGAGAAGACATTACTGTGCATCCATGAACAGTCACTCTCCCGTGGGGCTAGTCAATCGGCAGTGATACGCCGTTGACTGAGCTTGTGTACCATGTTACCGTCGTATTCACAATGACCAATCGAGCAGATCAGCTTCATCACGAAAATTCACCTGCTCATTTTACAGCTCTCGTGCAAGCTCTTTTGGCAAAGCATCATATCGCCCAGGTCTGTCAGCCCCCTACAGACCAGAGTTTGCTCCCTGCGACTTCTGGCTATTCCCAAAACCAAAATCGCCGTTGAAAGGGAGGAGATTTTTGATTGCGACGGTCACACAGTACACAAGCTTAATCAACGGCTTTTCACTGCCGTCTGACTAGCCCCACAGGATAGCGACTGTTCACGGATGCACAGTAAGGCCTACTCTGACTGGCTGCCAAGTTACATGAAGGCCACGCGACCGATTCTCAAGATATTCAAAACGGACGGATACTTTCCGGACAGCCCTCGTATTTGTCGTTCTCGCAGCGGCGGAATCTAATCTGAACTGTGTTTCCGACACGTCATGTTGCGTGATTTTGAGTATCGAAGTGTCCTGATGCTTTCTTCTTTAAATTACATCTGAAATGTTAATACATATCTACAAAATTACACGGCTTCATATCCCATAAAACCGTTTATCATAGTACCAAATTCAGTGGTAACCTAAAATTTTTATGACATATCTTTGCGCCTTACCTTTCGGCTTCAGGAAGTGGGTGTTTTAAGGTCAGATTGGAATTAAATTTGATGGAAAGTGCAAACTAAACAATGAGGAGAATCTGCATTTACACAGACACTGACGAAATTACTTAATCAGGATGTTTGCATATCGTTTGCTGTTATAATGACTAAATCAAGGAAGTTTAAATAGTCCTTGTCTGTAGGCGTCGTTAAACAAAGACGCTGTCAAATGCTAAGATTATATAGCGTCGGTAGTAGATTAATGCATATGGGGCACTGGTGGAATGATACTGACGGAGGAAAATCTGTCCCTGTGTCACTTTGCCCGCCACAAATGTCATTTGAATTGGTCTGGAATCGATGTTGTACCTCTACCATGACAGGCCGGCGACTAACCGCCTGAGTCACGGCAGTATAGGCGTAGATTTTTTTTTTCGTGGCGCAGCAGCCCCAAGTGGGCCAAGGCCTCTTCATTATCGAGGATTCATGATCACACACAGACACACCACAGTCGGTAGGACTCCTCTGGACGAGTGACAAGCCCCCCGCAGAGACCTCTACCCGACAACACACAACACTCACAAAAGAGGGACATCCATGCCCTTGGCGGGATTTGAACCCACAATCCCAACAAGCGAGCGGCCGCAAACCCATGCCTTAGACCGCGCGGCCACTGGGATCGGCAGGCATAGAATTACCGAAATAATTAATTACATGGACCAGAATTCTTCTTAATAAGCTGATAGTCTATCAGTTGGTCAAATTTTTTTCACCTCATAGGGAATCCGAAGGCGAGTCCTTCGCTCTTCTACAACCTTCAAGGGTCAAACAGCCCAAGACTGCTTGATCCTTGAAGGTGGGACTGATACACCGTGCCGAAACGTCCAGCCAACGCTGCTTAACTTCTCAGGGAGCTAAGGACTCAACTACAGCGGGGCTGAAGCCTGAAATCTTGCGTAATCAGAACAGCTCGCCACTGCCTCCTGTTATGACCACATCTCCACGCCCAGTTCATTAAGATCCGTTTTAGTATTATCCTCCTCTCTACGGTAGGTTTCACTTTTTTTCTCTTCGTTATATCTTGCATGCTCTTCCATCTCATTCTCATCTAATGTAATCATGCTAATGCTATTTTGCGAAGAATACTCTTTACGGAGCGCCTCTTTTTCGACTTCAGCTTTACATCCCCCCCCGCCCCCCTCCCCCCTCATGTCTAAACATCCAATTCATAGTTTTATTCTCAAACACTCTCATATTTACATTGTTTCATGTTTTTTAAGTATATTTTCAGAAGAAGAGGACATTAATTTTTCCAGTTCACGAGATTATTATCCTCATTAACAGCGTTTCCCTCTCTCTCCTCTCCTCTCCTCTCCTGCTGCAATGTTTGCTTCTTCAGCGATTGCAGTTGCTTGCCTTTCTATCTTCATGTGTCCAACAAGCAGATTTAAAGAAGGGCTTCGGAAACTTTTAATTGAATGGTGCATTTTTAATGTAACTAAGACTAAAATTCATGATTACTTACAATTAGCGTGTGTAAATATTTAATGCATCGCTGTTCATACGACCGTACAAGAGACGAAGGGTTTAACAAAATGTCTGCCCGTACATCATCACGTATCATGCCTTACACTGGCATCGTGAAGGCCGCTTGGTAATGTAATTCGATTTATCACAGATGTTGTCCTTTACCTTTTAAGCTGTTAGTTTTATGTTTATGATTATTTGGTTTCTGGTTTTAGTCCATCATCAATTATCCCTAAATTAATCCTTGCTGACTGAACGGTGAAGGACTTTTCTCTCCAACGCTTGGCGTTATCCGAAAGATCATGGCTTTGTTTGAAAGTTTCCCAACTTCCGCCGTTTGTTCTTTTCATAACAGAAATATTATAACATTTGTAGAATAATACTGACAGGTAAAGGTAAATTGTGAAGTGTGCTCTAGAACTGGCCATGAAGGCGCTGAGGGAGAGTAGAGGTATAGCTCAACTCTTTCTTCAACCTCCCAACTAGATTCGGGTGTTTAGTTAAAGCCACGCCCCCGCCACTTAACCCCAGGAAAGAGACCCGGTACCCATATTACATGAGGTTGAGTGGGCCCCAAGGCCGGTCTGAAGGAGTGCGGAAAATCTGGTCCCCAAACGGGATCCGATCCCCGGACCGTCCAGCCCGTAGCGTGTCACTACACCGACTGAGCTATTCCGGCCCATAATTTTGACCGGGGAAAACCGAAGCGCCTGTGAGTAGACCTGTCCAATTGCCACTTTTTTCCTCCACATATCCCACATGGACTGACCCAGGCCTCCGTTGTAAGAGGCCGGTGATAATCGCCACAGCTATGTTATGACCTGTTTGAAGACTGAAGTTAATCTGTGTTTTATATAAATCATACATCTGGATTAATTTCATATTTCTCAGAGAACAAGGCATGTGTCCATTAGATAGATCGATCGGGAAAGTTTCACACGTCCTGGGTTCGAGTCTTATATCCAAGAACGTTTTTTGTGCTTTTTTTTTCGGACTTTCGAGGTAAATATCGGAACAGTAACTCAAATGCGGCGAGTACCGCTTCCTTCCATATCCTTACCCATTATTATCTATTAAACTTCTGTTTTTTTTTTTTTTTGGGGGGGGGCAAAATATAGGGGTACTCTTTAATTTTTTTACAACGTAGTTAATTATGTCTTAAAAAATTAAGCTCACCCGTATACGCCCC
>Ga0123357_10007251_pt1 | contig 13677 bp, 3 predicted proteins | sample TergutEmb28metaG_FD_89873 | JGI IMG/M metagenome (GOLD analysis project Ga0123357, IMG submission 89873) | Embiratermes neotenicus P4 segment gut microbial communities from Petit-Saut dam, French Guiana - Emb289 P4 | ecosystem: Host-associated > Arthropoda: Insects > Digestive system > Gut ... | reverse complement strand
CAGTCTGGAAGGCAAAACTCCGGACGACTGGTACTATGAAGACCTTTTAAAGGCTGCCTGATAAAGGAAAAGACAAGCTAAAAAACCCCTATCTCCTGACCGAACAATAGGGACCACCTCTCAGGATACAAGCTGTATCAGGACGGTGTTTTTGTTTGCCAGGCCGATAACCCCACAGCCACCTCTATGGATTGCACGGTATCTCTGACCCAAGATACCAGCAAATTCACCTTAACCGCCATTTTTGCCAATGGCTCTGAAAGCCGGCAATCCCCGCCTTTCTCCTATCTCGTTGACCTCACCTCACCTGGATCAAGCAACAAGCCACCGCAAGCGGTGATCAGCGTAACTCCAACTACCGGAACGGCACCCCTGGCTGTCAGCTTCGATGGCGGCGGCTCGACCGACAGCGACGGCAGTATCGCCAGTTATGCGTGGAGTTTTGGTGATGGCGGCACAGCTACCGGCAAATCCGCCACCCATACCTACGCCACGGCAGGCACATACACGGCCAGCTTGCAGGTAACGGACAATCTAGGCGCGACCGGTACTGCCAGCGTCACTATTGCCGTCAATAATGGCAGCGGACAAGGAACAGGCAACCATCAGTTCGGTTTCACTTGGGAATACAATTCGACGAACACAGTCAAGGGCTTCCGCATTTACCAGAACGCGGTCCTGATCTGCCAGACCAATGATCCGGCAGCCCGGCAACTGACTTGTAACGCTGACCTCGCGACACTTCCGGCGACTTACACCTTGACCGCGGTCAATGCCGATGACAGCGAGACCGACCCTTCCAACGGTGTGACCTATACCGGCAGCAGCACCGACTCGGGACAGGAACTGAAGGCCATCATCGCCGCCGATGTCGTCACTGGAGAAGTCCCTCTGCCGGTGACCTTTGACGGCGCCTCATCGACCGGTAATGTAGCGAGCTATCAGTGGGATTTCGGTGACGAATCAACGGCGAGCACTCCTTCTGCCAGCCACACCTACACGACAGCGGGCGCGTATACGGCCAAGCTGACGGTTGCTGACGATACCGGCGCCACCGACACGGCAACCATAACTATCACGGCTTCCGCTCCTGCTGTACCGCCCACTCCTCCATCTGCGGTCATCTCATCCTCGGCCGCAACCGGCGCCGCTCCCCTCACCGTCAATTTCGATGGATCTGGCTCGACTGCCACCAACGCCACCATTACCTCGTATGACTGGAGCTTTGGGGACAACACTTCTGGAACCGGCGCCACCGTCTCCCATACGTACATATCGACAGGCACCTACACGGCCACTTTGACCATTACCGACAGTAATGGACAGAGCAACCAGACCACTATTCCCGTCACCGTCACTTCGTCTGGGTCAGGTAACAAGCCGCCACAGGCGGTGATCAGCGCGACTCCGACAACCGGACCTGCGCCGCTGGCCGTCAGCTTCGATGGCGGCGGCTCGACCGACAGCGACGGCAGTATCGCCAGTTATGCGTGGAGTTTTGGTGATGGCGGCACTGCAACCGGCAAATCCGCCACCCATACCTACGCCACAGCAGGCACATACACGGTTACCTTACAGGTAACGGACAATCTGGGCGCGACCGGTACTGCCAGCGTCACCATCGCCGTCAATAATGGCAGCGGACAAGGAACAGGCAACCATCAGTTCAGTTTCACCTGGGAATACAATTCGGCGGCCACAGTCAAGGGCTTCCGCATTTACCAGAACGCGGCCCTGATCTGCCAGACCAATGATCCGGCTGCCCGGCAACTGACCTGTCTTGCCGACCTCACGACTCTTCCGGCCACCTACACCGTGACCGCGGTCAATGCCGATGACAGCGAGACCGATCCTTCCAACGGTGTGACCTATACCGGCAGTAACACCGACCAAGGTCAAGAACTGAAGGCCATCATCGCCGCCGATGTCGTCAGCGGGGAAGTCCCTCTGTCAGTGAGCTTTGACGGTGCCTCATCGACCGGTAATGTGACGAGCTACCTATGGGATTTCGGCGACGAATCGACGGCGAGTACCCCGTCTGCCAGTCACACCTACACGGCAGCGGGCATGTACACGGCCAAGCTGACGGTTGCTGACAATGCCGGCACCTCCGACACGGCAAGCGTTACTATCACAGCTTCCGATCCTGTTGTACCGCCCACTCCTCCGACCGCTGTCATTTCCTCCTCGACGGCGGCAGGTACAGTACCCCTCACCGTCAATTTTGATGGATCTGGCTCGGCTGCCACCAACGCCACCATTACTTCTTATGACTGGGATTTTGGGGACAACACTTCTGGAACCGGCGCCTTCGTCTCCCACACCTACACGTTACCAGGCGCCTACACGATTACCCTGACGGTTAATGACAGCAGTGGGCAGAGCAATCAGACCACTATTCCCGTCACCGTCACTTCGTCTGGGTCGGGCAACAAACCACCGCAGGCGGTGATCAGCGCGACTCCAACAACCGGATCTGCGCCGCTGACCGTCAGCTTCGATGGCGGCGGATCGATCGACAGCGACGGCAGTATCACCAGTTATGCGTGGAGTTTTGGTGATGGCGGCACTACTACCGGCAAATCCGCCACCCATACCTACGCCACGGCAGGCACATACACGGCTACCTTGCAGGTAACGGACAATCTGGGCGCGACCGGCACTGCCAGCGTCACTATTGCCGTCAACAATGGCAGCGGACAGGGCACAGGTAACCATCAGTTCAGTTTCACTTGGGAATATGACCAGGCTGCCAATATCAAAGGCTTCCGTATTTACCAGAACGCGGCCCTGATCTGCCAGACCAATGATCCGGCAGCCCGGCAACTGACCTGTAACGCTGACCTCGCGACTCTCCCGGCGACCTACACCTTGACCGCGGTCAATGCCGATAACAGCGAGACCGACCCTTCCAACGGTGTGACCTATACCGGCACTAACACCGACCCCGGTCAAGAACTGAAGGCCATCATCGCCGCCAATGTCGTCAGCGGAGAAGTCCCTCTGCCGGTGACCTTTGACGGCACCTCTTCCACCGGCACGGTGACGAGCTATCAATGGGATTTCGGCGACGACTCGACGGCGAATACCCCGTCAGCCAGCCACACCTACACGACGGCAGGCACGTATACAGCCAAGCTGACGATTGCGGACAATACCGGCGCTTCCGACACGGCAACCATTACTATCACGGCTTCCGCTCCTGCTGTAGCTCCTACTCCTCCGGCCGCGATCATCTCATCCTCGGCCGCGGCAGGCGCAGCCCCCCTCACCGTCCATTTTGACGGCTCTGGCTCGTCTGCCACCAACGCCACCATTACCTCTTATGACTGGGACTTCGGCGATGACGCTGTGGGTTCAGGCCTTGACATCTCCCACACCTACACATTGCCTGGCACCTACACGACCACCCTGACAGTTACTGACAGCAAGGGACAAAGCAATTCAACCACTACCCCTGTTATCGTCACTTCGCCTGGATCGGGCAACAAGGCGCCGCAAGCGATTATCAGCGCAGCTCCAACTACCGGCCCAGCGCCGCTGGCCGTCAGCTTCGATGGCGGCGGTTCATACGACAGTGATGGCACTATTGTCAGTTATGTGTGGAATTTCGGTGATGGTGGTGGGACCTCCACCGGTAAAGCAGTCACCCACACCTACGAGGCGGCAGGCTCGTACACGGCGACCTTGCAGGTGACTGACAATCAAGGGGCAATCGGCATTGCCAGTGTCACCATTACCGTCAATGCTGGGATAACCGGCGGCTACATATTCAATTTCTACTGGGAATATGATTCGACGGCCACGGTCAAAGGATTCCGCATTTACCAGAACGCGGCCCTGATCTGCCAGACCAATAATCCGGCAGCCCGGCAACTGACCTGTAGCGCCGACCTCGCGACTCTTCCGGCCACCTATACCATGACCGCGATCAATGCCGATGGCACTGAAACTGATCCTTCCAACGCTCTTACCTATACCGGCGACGGCAGTACTGGTCCAGGCGAGCCTGACATGCAAACAGTACTCTTTTACTGGAGCGTTGACAGTCTGCCACAGAATACTCCCATCATTTCCAATATAGGCAACGTCGCCATCAGCAGAGACTTGCATGATGCTCTGTTAGTACCAGGGATAAAAGGAACCGGATTCGAACAGAGTGGTTACGATCAATACTACAAAATCCCGATGACTATAGTTCCGAGGGACAAAGGGACTATTCGCATGTATGTACGGAGAGATACTCCTGCCGGACCAGATATTCCTATATATTTCTTTAAATCAACAAATGTTAATGTTGCGAATTCATTATATGCCTCTACCACAAACTCATCTATATCTTTCTGTTTATATGATATAAATGGAGTCTCTCATTGTACTTATGGGAATGTGCCCAGGGATAACTTTGTTTGGTATCTATATGAGTTTAGCTGGGATGCCGCGACAGGATCGATAGAAGTAAAAATTGATGGAACTACTTCGTTACAAACGACTACGCCAAGTTGGTCTACATCTCTGCCCTCATGGACAGCTCAAGAGTTATCTTTCGGATCATCCGATCCAATCGGATGTTTTGATGAAATATATATAACAAAATGATCTGGATGAATGCTGCCAACCTTGGGAAACGTCTCTGAGGATCTTGGCCGCTGAGATCCAAGTTGAAGAGCATCGAAAACGAACCAATCCATGTCATGAGCCGTATCAATGGAACATGTTATGAGTGAAAAGAACAGACCAACGATCAACATGCACAGCAGATGTACGTTTCTTTTTCTATCGGTAGTTATGGCTCTGCTGGCAGTGGCCACGAGAACCACTGCGGGGGTTCCGTTTGCGGGCACAGTGGGGAAGATGACATTCATGCATGATACACCATTCAACGAGGCGCCGAACCCTGAGCTGACATATACGCTCAATGGCAATACGATCACGGTTAACGCCAGTGATTCCTACGGCGCGGGCGGTGGTATTGTTCAGTACAACTGGGATTTCGGTGATGGCGCCAAGGCAACGGGCGTGACCGCGACCCATCAGTATACTTCTTCTGGCAGTTATTTGCTTACGTTGACCGTTATCGACCACGCCGGAGGCGCTGGCATCACGCAGCAACAACTGTATCCTGGAGTTCTTTTTTATTGGAGCGTTGATAAGTTGCCGATGAGTACGCCCATAATTTCTGATGTAGGGAACGTCCCTATCAGCAGATATTCGAATGATGCCACTTTAGTTTCAGGAGTGAAGGGTAATGCATTCCATCAAACAGATTCTTATCAAATGTATAGCATACCAAATTCCGTCATACCGGTTAGTAAAGGTACGATCAAAATGTATGTTAAATTTGATAATGCGCCTAGCATAAATGATACACAAAAGAGATTTTTATTTGCAACAAGCGGTGCCAATATTGGTCCTATTATTTCTGCATTAGAAGCCTACACATACAAAAAAGAGATATATTTTCAGATAAGTGATTCTAAAGAAACCACATATTATGTATCTTCGAGTAATAACTGGCAAGTAGGGAAGTGGTATTTATATGAATTTAGCTGGGACGCTTCTGCTGGGATTTTATCAATAAAAAGAGATGGCATTATACTTAATCAATCCCAGTTATCTCCGTGGAATATTTCTTTGATTAATTGGAGCAATAGAACATTTTTGTTTGGTGGTGCTCAATTTAGTGCAGGAGCACTAAATGGCATACAACCTGTTGGCAGTTTTGATGAGATATATATAACAGATTGATTATATTAACTTTGTCCAACTGTATCAGCAATGCAATATCTTTCCATCATACGTGATCGACGAGGGAGCAATCAAAAATCAACGATCATGTGCTGGGTGCAAGGGCGAGCGCCCAGGAAGCGAGTTGGAGCGTTTTCCCTGGTGAAGAAACGATATTGAAGGCGGCTTTTTCTGGTTCCAGAAGGAGATGTTTCATGAAGCATACCATCATTGCCCTATTTTTCTGCCTCTCTTTCGTCTGTTCTGTGGCAAATTCCGCTACCCAGCCGCAGATTGACCAGGCATGGAATAAAGGCCTCGCCTGGATGATGCTGCACCAGCGCAGTGACGGCAGTTGGAGCGATTCCCAGGGATCTCCCCAAACCACGGCTGAGTTCATCGGCGCATTATCGAGCGTCAATCTGAATGGATCGTACACGTTTCTGGGCGGCATATCCTGGCTCAGCAACATTGAGGCCGCAAGCGTTGACGCGCTATCCCGCCAAACAGGCGCCTTGACCGCGGCCGGGGCAAATGCTCTCGCTCCCGCAACCAAACTGCTGGCGTGGCGCAACAGACTCAACGCTTGGGGGGCGTACCCCCAATACGAAACAAGCCTGCCCGATACCCCGCTTGCCGTCATGTCAGTACTGGACGCGATGGGCTCCTCGTACAGCAATACCGATCTGAGCAGCGCCGTTTGCCAGTTTGTGCCCGCGCAATTACCTGATAATCATCTCTGGCCGTACAGCGCGGAGACAGGAACGACAGTTCCTGCCGGGCAGCGCAGCGGCGCCGTTATCCCCACCGTCTATGCGATCCTGGCACTCAACAAGGTGGCCACCACACCTGGACGGTTGACGAGTGTGACCTGCAGCGGCACGGCCTATCCACTCTCCACTGTGATCAACAACGCCATTGCCGGACTCTTGAGCAAAAAGAAAAGCAACAATGGCTTTGGCGACGGCGATTCGAGTACCATGGTGGCGACCGCTCTGGTCTATCGCGTGCTCAAGACACTTCAACCCAGCGACCCCGCAACTGCTTCGGCACTTGACTATCTTCTGGCGCAGCAGGCCAATGATGGCAGTTGGGGCGGCACAGCCTATTTCTCCGCGGTTGTTCTTGCTTCGCTGCCGGCGCCCTCCCCTTCTGTCTTGGTGGATACGGATCAAGACGGCATTCCGGATGGTGTTGAACTGATATTGGGCACAAATCCGCTGGTCGCCGATTCACGTTTTCTCCCGACAGTCACTGATCCACGTTTTTTTGACCCTGATACCCCGCAAATCCTTTCGATTACCCGCAACTGACAGGCTTTCCGCAAACTTTTTTTGTACCTCTGGAGAATACCATGCGCTCTGCGGTCATCACGCTTGTTATCGCAATATTGCTGTTGCCCTCCTTGGCCTGGCCGAAAGACCATGCTCCGCTGGCCGACGAGGTTATCCAGAAGATTGTCCAGCAGAACGCCAATTCCCGGAATGCATTGCCCTCAGCCGTTCACAACGCCCTGACCAAAACCTCTGCTGAATTGGATACGGTCCTGTCCGATCAGGGGGCCACAACGTTTCCAAGCCATCAATCCCGTCTCAAGTCGTATCGCGCGGAGCTGAACCAACTGCGGAAACAGGTACGCCAGCAACTGGCATCCACGCGGCAACAATTCACCAAAGTCGGCACGGAACAAACAAAAAAAATAGACGAGTTCAGCAAACAGGTGGAGCAGCGTTTTGACGCGCTTGACGCCGCAGTCACCGCAGTGGAAACCAGTCAGGCCGGTAAGCGGGCACAGGCTGTCGGCAACGCGAGAAAACTATTGGATCAGTGGACCCGTGCCCAGCAACCTGAAAGTTCAGTGGCGGCCGAGCCGATCAACACCTTCCATCAAGACGTTGCTCCAAAACTGCCGGCCCCACCCGCTGCCCTGAAGCCGCCCCGGTATATTTCAGAACAGACCACAAACGCTTTCATCCCCTCCCTGCTGCGGATAACTACCGAAGCGCTGACGCCGAAGGCAGCCCTGGCTGCCGGGTCACTGACGCCGGAGGAGATCCAGGAGTGCGGTTGCAGTACAGACGATCTGGCGCAAACCCAAGAAGAGGTCAAGTCTACTCCAGAACTCCAAGCGCTGGCGCAACAACTCGGATTCTCGCCGATCAAGATCTACCAATACGTCTATAACAACATCGCCTATGAACCCTACTACGGTTCACTGAAGGGCGCCCAAGGCACCCTGATTGCCGGGGCCGGCAACGATACGGATCAATCGTCTCTGCTCATCGCCCTGTTCAGGATTTCAGGCATCCCGGCGCGGTACGTCAAGGGGACCATTCAAGTTGTGGATCCCTCGTCGTCCGCTGGGCAGAACGGCAGAGTCAACAAGTGGCTCGGCGCCAAGAGTTACAATGGCGCTGTCCAGGTGCTTCTCCAGGGAAAAATCCCTGGGGTGGGGCCAGTGACTAATGGCGTTAAGTTGACTCACGTCTGGGTAGAGGCGTGTGTGCCCTACGCGCACTACCGCGGAGCCCAGATCGACCAGACCGGGCATCGGTGGATCCCGTTGGATCCGAGCTTCAAGGATAAGACCTATCAGGCTGGTCTCTCCCACAACGCTACCTTTGACTATACCAGCTATCTGGCCAAGCGCACCAACGGGCCAGACAGCCTCCCTCATGAAACCTATGCGCAAAATGTCCTAGCCAATATCAGGGCCACCAACCCGAACGCCAGCCTCGCGGATGTACCGTATGCAGGCGCCATTGTGCCGATGAATCCGGACATTCTGCCTATCAGCCTGCCCTATGAGGTTGTCCAGTTTCTTGAATGGGGCGATGGCAACACCAGTGCCGAGACTGTCACCCTACCCGATGGGCATCGCTATCAATTCAAGATCACTGTCAGCAATACAGGGGGGACTCAACTTGCCACCACAACCCTGTTCATCCCTGAACATGTGCTCAAGCGCATCACGCTCTCCTTCAAAGGCTCCACCAGCGCCTATGACACATCGTTAACGAACTGGCGTCTGGACGGCAAGGTCGCCTCCGCTATTCCAACCGCCACCATCAATGTCGTGCCGGTCATCAAGTCCGAAGGGGTTGACCAGGTGGTTGGAACAACCGCGGTTGCCCTGACGACAACGAATAACCGGTTGAACCTGCAGGTGCTCCTGCCGGAGTTGGGGAGTAATGGAACCATAAATGCGGTCACCTATACCAGCATCGGTGCGGCCGATTACCATGCGCTGCAGGCGTACAGCTTTCAAACCTCTGACCGGCTCCTGCAAACACGCGCCGCCAAGCTGCTGGCCTCCGTGCATAACATATCCACCCCCAATACCAACCTGGAAGAAACAGAAGGGGAATTCCTCCATATCGTCGGGTTGAAGTACATGCGCTACATCTCTGACGCCTTCAAGCAGGTCGGCGAGTTGGATGGCTGCTCCGGCGCCAGCGGCAATCACCTGGGCCTCACTTCAACCCAGATGAAGGTGGAGTACGTATTTGACCTGCCCTTTGCGGTCAACCGGACAGGCTTTCTGGTCGATGTTCCCGGTGGGATCAGTCGCGGCACCGATCTGACCACCGGCGCAATCGTCTACAAAACATTTCTTTTGAGCATGTACAGCGGCTCGGCGTATGAGTCCTACATCTGGCAGGAAAATTCCCGTCTCGATGCCGTATCGACCGTCCGCGGCATCCAATACGCGCGTGAAACGGGCATTGAAGTGCTCTCGGGCATCAACTCCGCGAACTGGACGACAACAAGCACCAAGCTGAAAAGTAACACCAACACCGCGCTCAACTACACGGACGCGGACATCTCCAACATCCAAACAAATTTCATTAATCAAGGGTTCACCCTCACCATTCCGCGCAGTCTCATCCAATATAACGATTGGAAAGGCGCTGTCTTCGTAGCGGAGAAAGACAATACAGCCCAAGGCGGCGGCGCTACAGGAGCTTTCATCATCAGCCGGCACGCTGGTGGATATACGACCGGCAGCAACACGTCATGGATTTATACTCCCGTTCCCTCATCCGGTATCGGCATCGACACCGGGCTTAACTTCGGTTCCAACACATCCGCATCCGTAAATCCACCAGGAGCGCCACCAGTGAGTGTTGCGGACACCATCAACTGGGGATGGAACGCCGTTACGACCACTGCGGGCGATCCGGTGAACATGGTCAACGGCAATATGTACTACACGGAACGGGATCTTGCCATTCCGGGCCGTGGCGGTCTGCCGCTGGTGTTTGAACGCTCATACAACAGCCGCAAGGCTAAAGACGGTCCTCTGGGGTTTGGCTGGACACACAGCTTCAATCATTTCCTGACATTTTACGGAGTGGAAAGCGGGTTGGCCAAGGTCTCCTGGACAGACGGCACCGGCAACGAAAAATTTTTCTCCACCACCAAGCAGGCGAACGGCAACATCACCGTCAACACGGTTCTGACCAATAATCCGGCCGGCGTCTATGCCGTCTTTCAACGCAATAGCGACGGCACGTATCAGATCCAGGAGAAGAATGGTCTGACGTATCGATTCGAGTCGGTGACCGGGACCACGGCCGGAGGGCAAAAAGCCAAACTGCTCAGCATCACCGACCGCAACGGCAACACCTTGACTCTGACCTACAGCGGCGCCAACCTGACCCAGGTGAGCGATGGTCTGAATCGGACCCTCGCCTTCACCTACACGGGTGCGCACATCGCTCAGGCGCAGGATTTCTCTGGCCGTCTGTTTCAATACACCTATGACGCTGCCGGCAACCTGATAACCGCCAAAAACCCGCTGGCGGTGAGTTCTCCCACCACGCAGCCGCCGGTCACCTACACCTACTATGCATCCACGGATGGGGTGAATATCAACCATGCGATGAAGAGCTACCAGTTGCCGCGCGGCAACGGCATGAGCTTTGAGTACTATGCGGACGGACGGGTGTTCCAGCACACCAACGCTTTGGGGGAAAGCAACAGTTTTACCTATAACGATTTCAGGCGGGAAACCGTGCAGACCAACGAACGGGGGTTGGAGCGGCACTTCTTCTTCAACGAGAACGGGATGCCGATCAAGATTGTTGAGGAAAACGGCGGTGCCTGGACCTACACCTACGATCCGAACGCCCCGTTCAACTGCCTGACGCGGACCGACCCGTCTGGATACATCACCAGCTATACCTACGACAACAAGGGCAACGTCACCTCCACCATCTCGCCCAACGGGGCCACAAAGACATTTTCTGATTTTACCGCGTTCAATCAACCCCAACGGATTGTGGATGAACGCGGCAACTCCACTGTGCTGAAATATGACGCCAAGGGCAACCTGCTCGAAACCATCCGGTTGAAATCTGGCGTAACGCCCAGCATCCCCTACACGGTTGATCCAACCAAGGTCGTCTCGTGGAACATCAACACCTACGACACCTACGGCAATGTGCTGACCGCCAAGCGGGTTCGCGACGCGGCGTCACAGCTTGGTCCGACCGCCACCTATAGCTATGACGCGAACAAGTTGTATCCTGTCGGCATCAGCCGTCAGGGCGATAAGAACGGCGACGGGGTGATCGATGATCCCGATGCGCAGACGTTGACGTATGATACCCTGGGCCGGGTGACGACCGGGATCGACGGCGATTGGCAGACGAAACATTTTACCTATAACGCCTTGGGGCAAGTTGTGACGGCCACTGACCAGACCGGTCAGGTCAGAAATTACACCTATGACGCCAACTCCAATCTTGTTGGCCAGAAACTGCTGATCGGCTCGACCGTCTGGGATCAGACCGCCTGGACCTACGATCTTGCCGACCGGAAGACCACAACGACGGATAACGCGAACGCCGCTACCTTTATGGAGTACGATGCGGCTGGCAATGTGGTGGGCATCACCAATCCTGACGGGTACTCCCAGAGCGTTGTCTATGACGCCATGAATCGGGCGATCAGGGCGAGCGATCCCGCGGGCAATACGGTCAGCACCGAACGTGATGTGCGGGGGAACCCTCGAACCGTCACTGACCCGAACCTCAACGTCACCAGCTACAGCTATTATGGCGCGGAACGCAATGGGCTGCTCAAACGGATGACCCAGCCGGCGGTTGCTGGATTGAGTCAAGGCCGTGCCATTGAGTATGACTATGACGCCGCGGGCAACGTCATCTCGCAAAGCGCCATTGCCGGCGATTCCTCCCCTCCGCAGACCAGCCTCACCACCTATGACGAGATGAACCGGCCCATCCGAGTGGTGGGGCCTGTCTATACCGATGCCACGCTTGGTCCTATCCGGCCGGTCACCGTATACACCTACAACCTGCTGGGTCTGCTCACCCAGGTCAGAGCCGGCCGTACCGACGCCTCGGGGACCAACTCTGGGGCTGATGTGGTGGCCGCGCAGGTGAGTTACGTCTATGACGATTTTGGCCGGCAACTGAAAGCGACTGACGCCTTGGGCCGGAACACTTTTTTTGTCTACGACGTCAACAACAATATCACCCAGGTCACTGACGCCAAGAACCAGGCCACGGCCATGACCTGGGACTATGGGCACCAGTTGCTCACCCGGTCCAACCCCGCCGCCAATGTGACCATCACCCGCAACCCTTTGGGTCAGGCGACCCGGACCGAGAGCAAGGTTGGCGGCGATGTATCCATTGCCTATGACATCACCTACGATCCCAGTCACCGGGTCAATACGGTCACTGACAGCCGGGGGCCTTCACTGAGATATGACTTCAGCCCTGGCGGTTTGCTGAAAGGCATCCGGGATGGACACGGCAATCAGACGAGCTATCTGTACGATGCGGCCAACAGGCTGACCGGCATCTGGACGCCCAATTACGGCACCATCGGCTACCGCTATGACGCCGGCGGTCGGCTGGTGGAGAAGTGGCTGCCCAGCGGGATCTCTTCCCGCTACAGCTACAATGCCGATAACAGTCTCCAGCAACTGGTGAACCGGAAGAGCGAGGCCGCCATCATCAGCCAGCATGACTATCTCTATGACGGGTTCGGCAACCGCAAAAGCCATGCGGAAAATATCGACGGCGCCACGGTCAACTGGACCTATGCCTATGATGGACTGAACCGGTTGGCGCAGGTGGCGAACGGTACTCAGCAGGAAAACCTCACCTATGATCCGCTGGGTAACCGGATCAGCAGGACAGTCAACGGTTCAACCGATTTTTCTGTCTATGACGCGGCCAATCAACTGCTGGAGGTCCGCGCCAACAGCGCCACTGGTCCTCTGCTGCGGGCCTTTGTCTATGACGCCAACGGCAACCTGACCAAGAAGGCTGAAGGGGGCACGGTCACCCGCAGCGCCACGGACTGTACCGGCGACTCCTTCGCCGTCCTGAGCTATGACGCGCTCAATCAACTGATCCAGGTCACCGGGAACGATGTCCCCTTAGAGCAGTATGCCTATGACCATAGAGGCCGGCGGATCAGGAAGGTGGTTGATACAGCGGCCACCGACTATTTCTACCAGGGCCAGAACATCTACGCCGAATACAATTCCGGCTTCCAAGCACCTTCGGCCCTCTATACCCATGGACCAGGATCAGACTCGCCCATCCTGCGTCAGACCGGCATGGGACCAGCCTCCACGGTCCAGTATTATCATCAGGACGGGTTGGGCAGCGTGGTGGCCCTGTCCAACAAAGCCGGGACCACCCAGGCCACTCAGCGGTTCGACGCCTGGGGGAACCGAACCACTGGAGTAGGGACCATCCCGCAGTACGGCTATACCGGCCGGGAGCCCGATGCCACGGGGCTGATCTATTACCGCGCCCGGTATTACGATCCTTCCATCGGCCGTTTCACCTCACCCGATCCCATTGGCCTTTCCGGTGGTATCAACCTCTATGCCTATGTCCTGAACAACCCCGTCAACTTCAATGATCCAAGTGGGTTGATCTATAACGCGGCTGCTACAACGGT
>Ga0123357_10007250_pt1 | contig 13679 bp, 8 predicted proteins | sample TergutEmb28metaG_FD_89873 | JGI IMG/M metagenome (GOLD analysis project Ga0123357, IMG submission 89873) | Embiratermes neotenicus P4 segment gut microbial communities from Petit-Saut dam, French Guiana - Emb289 P4 | ecosystem: Host-associated > Arthropoda: Insects > Digestive system > Gut ... | reverse complement strand
TTTAAACTCTTCCACCCTCTCGAAGGTACTATTATCAATCCTCACACTGTGAATTCGTCCTGCATTCTGATCTCGAGACATGACCATGTACTTAGTTTTATCAGCACTTACTTCCAATCCAATCTCCCTAGCAGCAGCTACTAAAGCTTCTTCGTTTTCCTTTAGAGTGTGTATGCTTCTTCCAAGTATATTAACATCATCGGCATAAGCCAGAAGCTGATGTGTACCATTTAGTTTCAAGCCATCGTGGTTTACCTGAACCAACCAATAGCATACACCAATTTTTATTGTTTCGATCAGTAACTGGAATAGCAAGTCGGTTTTTTATTTTGGTCATGGTCTGACCTGAATATTTGTTTTCAAGGTGAGCCGCATTACATAATATAAATAAACATTGCTTGGTTTCTTACCTGGACCGGATTGGTGTGAACGTTTATGGAAACCAGTTTGTCTTAGCCACCAGCGCACAAGGCCAGATATGTGCGGTGCGAAACTACAGCTATTCCTTGTGCCAGCAAACAGACGACCCACGAAATAAACGTGTGCGACAACCATAGCGGATTCCCTAGGGGTAGGGGCCTTCTGCCAGATAAGCACGGAGACAGCGTCTCCTGGACCAGTGGACTTCCTCGTTGTCAGTCGCATTAAGTTCAGATAAGCAACGAAGTATGAGTTTTGTGGGTTTGCTGGAGGGTACTGACCAATCTTACAGCCGAGTACGGACAGTCATAAAGTTTTCTTTATGTTTCATATATTTTAACAAGTCTCCAGGGCTGTTGAATGTTGTATTGACACGCCGTCTCCCACTATATCTTCTGTTTGAACAAGCCCAGGGGCTACAACTAAACTAGTCGCTTACAGTTTACTCGTTTTTTAGTTCGTATAGGTCTATGTATATACTTAATTAAATGTACTGCACATTGAACGAAAGAAGTATATTAGCAAGGAGTTCAGTTTTAAAATGAGTTTTTACACATATATCACACTTCTAATTTTCCTGAAATAACTTGACGATGAAATTTTGCTTCTTAGGGGGAAAAAACTCCCTAAGGACATACGCGCCCATCAGGAGCACCTTTCAAAAGCAGTACAACTCAGTTGTGTTGTAGTTCGTTCTATTTTCGCGTTGTAGTGGTTAGATAGTAGGGCTGAAAAGTGTACGTTCTGCCAATTGAATGAGTTGTCGTTATGCTGTGTGTATAGATTATCGGATTTTCCAAAAAATTAGGAACCGCATTATTCTGGCTGCCATTAGGGTCATGCGATGCAGGTTCCACATTGAGGACCCCCCCCCCCCAAATATTAGGCGCCACGGTATAAAATCCGGTCGCTCAGGCCTCTTAGCCCCCGGGACTCCTGCAGTGTGTACCTGTAAGAGTTAACACTACGAAAATTAGAAGCCCTTATCGTTATCATTTCAGATAGCTGGGGCGGTGCGGGATATGGAAAAGAATGCGTAAAGTTCATATTGCAACGGTCGTACAATAATATAAACAGCCAACTAGATGCAACAATAATAATTTTATTAACAACTTAAATCAGCTCAGCATGTTTCGGACGATACTTTCTACCATCCTCAGGAGCACTAGACTGTGTTTACAGCTTGTGGTATAAAGCACCGACGATGCTCTATACCACAAGCTGTAAACACAGTCTAGTGCTCCTGAGGATGGGAGAAATTATCGTCCGAAACATGCTGAGCTGATTTAAGTTATTAATAAAATTATTATTGTTGCATCTAGTTGGCTGTTTATATTATTGCATCAGTGATGCACTTTCACACAAACATCAAATGCAACAGTCATGACTCGTTCTGCTACAATTTAAATTTAATGTGGTATTATTTGCGTTTCGACGGATATTATTTTCAGCTGGAATAATACCACGGAGCAGAATTCTCTTGAGAAGTTTATAGTCGTTCAGCTAGTGAAGGAATTAACAGCTTTTTTTATGGAACCTCTTAAAAAAAACTGAACTCCTTGCCACTGATCCCAGCCCTGACATACGTTAATCCACGCTTCGTGAACTGATTGGCCTTTGAGATTAAGGCGTTACGATTATTGGAAACATCACTGTTTACCACTCGGCACCATATAACATCCCAGAAGACGTTAATCTTCAGAAGCACTGCTTTGAGAACCTCAAGTCACGCGTAGAGAATGCAGTCAACATCGCATTGAGATTCATAGGTTTGAACCCAGATGTCTTCACTTCGACTGACTTTCAGCTGAGTAGAGAAACTGTAGCACAGAAGGCTACTTGCCGGATTGGTAGAAAGTTGATATTGTATTTGTAGGCTGTTCCACAGTTCCCTTTCTTAAAAGGCAAAAGAGATGTTAAATTTATGAGTATATATCTCATTGATTTTCATATAATTGCAGTGTCTTAATGGAGATTGTTTTTATTCCAAAATCTTTAAATTGATTTTTCTGAACTGACCTGTTTGTAGAGTGTTAGGTTTTTTAACAATTCTTTACGAATGTAGATTCTTTTGTTTGCACTGTACCGACCATCTGAAAACGCCCATTGCTTTTTGCTGTTTTGCATGGATTATAAACACCGCCTTAAGGGGAACTTATACTGAAGTATTTGCTGCGTTGTAAGCAGTGACAAGATAAGACTATAAAATTTTAAACAACGTGCTGTACACTAAACGCTGCTAAAGTTTTAAACTCGTTTTATTTTAGGAAAAAATATGCAATCTCTAGCTATTTACAGTTAACGGTTAAACACGCGTATAGGGCGGTATCCGAGCCAATACTTTAAAAAAAATGATGTCTTACGCATTCTTGATTTTAAATCTGACACAGACGACGCGTTTAAACTCGAAGAGATGTTGTTCCAAATACGATGCTTGTATCCATTTTGAGATCAATAGATAGTATAAAGACTGCGATAGATTCACATCACAATTAACACTTAGAAAGATTTATAGAATTTGGAACGTTATTGAAATTTGAAACATACTGCAGAGTCGTATTACATAACCTCAATTTCCGATGATTTATTGACTTTAATGATACTCATATACGCAACCTTGTAGAGATTTCTGCGCACAATCTAAAGACATACATACCTGAATTGCGATCAAGAATGGCTGTTGCTGGGTTTGATTTTTAGGGATCTCATCCTCTTTCCTGACGATTTATTGTTTTCTCCGGTCTGCTTTTAGGTTTTCCAACTGATATCTTCCATTAGGGCGTGCCGAGTAAGTTCCTGTACGTGTTGCTGGTGGATTTCCAACTGAGAGCCTTTAACCCATTTTGGAATTGCACGTTATTCGTCGTGCAGAAAGTAGTAGACTGTAAACACACCCAGCAGTTAGTGTAGTTTTACTTCTCGATGTAATCGGTGTAGCCACTACATAGATCTAGATAAATTGCCGTTATCCTGTGCTTCCGATTCAGTTCACATTCTGTTTGTTAGGAAGAAGTTTTGCTATAGAAAGTATTTCAGTTTGTTGGTGTCGTAGTTGCCAGAAAGAAGCAGTTTGTTCCAGGCACTGTTAAGCGAAGCTGTCGTGTCGTGTTGTGATGTCAGTCTTCATTATGGTAATGTTTTGCAGCCTGCAGGGAAGCAGATAGGTCGCTGTCGTCTTGTGACGTGACGACATCTCCTTACGGTCTTTCGCATGTCATTACTTATTTTTTGTGGATATGACAAGTGATGGGTAGACACTGTTTGATCATAGTGTTTTGTGCGGGAAAAGATGGTCTGAGAAATGTTACAGCCCATCAAAAGTCGGTTGTCAGCAGCGTCAACGTTCCATGTATCAAAATTTAGCATTTTCGTGTACGGTTTATTTCAAATAAATACACCGAAAAGCTGCACGGAACGTGTAGCACTCACGGGGAAGTCGAGAAACTGCATACTAATCGGCGACTTCCTTGTAGACCAAGGTATGGGTTGTGGTATCGGACTGAAAATGGATTTTAAATATATTGCGTGAATGCCTCGGCTCACCTTGAGTGAAGTGGTTCTATATTGGGTCCATTGTTGAGATCTTACAAGCACTGTGATGACGTGTAGGATTTCATGAAGGACGTAGATTTTCTTGACCAGACGCAAGACTCTTCAGCTTCTGAAGGAAGAGCCTACATCATGAAGTTAGTTTTCGTATGTGTAACTAACCGTCCTTTCCTTTATATCGACTGCAGGCCCGACATCATTTTCGGCTGTGACATCATAATTACTTAGTTGGCAGATGATGACAGAGTAGGTGCACTAAAGGTAAAGCAGTCCCGCTACAGGCCTGGAGTGGCCCAGAGGGTTCCAGAGTTTAAGGTTCCCAGATTTCATGACAATGGCACAGGATGGTGGTAAGGTCAGCCTTACGCACCGGCCGCCTATATCCCCAGGAAATGCTCCCGGTACTTATTTCTGTTAGAGGCTGAGTCGACCCCAGGGCCATAGTGCGATCGGAAGGATTTTATGTCAATGAAAAATTTGCAATGACACCAGCTGGGATCGAACCAGCGACCTTCCGATTTGTAGCACAGCACCTTAACCACTGTGCCCCCACGGTCCCCAAAAAAGAATAATTGCAGCATGTAAAGTTGTAAGAAACAGATGACAATTCAGGGTATTTGACTGCCTTCCTTTTTGTTTATTCGTGCCTGATGATGTCCCTTAGGGATCGAAACGTGTAGCATTTTTAAAGGCCAACATCACTAATATTATAAAAGATAGTTATCTTGACGAAGCGGTGTTCTGATATTATTAATAACATATAATTTCATTAATTTGTTTTGTTATGCATGATATAGGAATAGGCCAGGATTTCCGACACAAGAAAACTGAGCTTTATGCCGATTGAAACAATGTACAGATTGTGGTCTGTCGTCACTGGCTCTTGATTCCTGTGTAACAATTGTTCCAGCGCTGAAAATTTTCTTCGGACAGGTCCACTCTACGATTAAAGAATGCCAGGAGCACTTCTTTGTTCTCACAATCCACATTTGTTTTATTTTCGCAGTTTTGCAGATTGTAGGATTATAATTGGCGAAATAGGTACTCACTGAGTCCAGTGCATCGAACCAGGACCCGAGAGGACAAGTAGCGCCGATTGGCTCTTCGTTTTTACTGTAACGATCAGCAAACTGTCATCGCAGTGGGAGAACTCGAACTTATTTAAAGCCAGCTTACAGCCAGAAACGCATTACTGACGTAGCCTTAAGCTCCACTAAAGAGAATTTTACACAGAAGTTGAACTACTGTATAACGACGTTAATAATATATTTTGCAGATCCCAGGGCAAAGTAAAGTTGTGCGTCTGCCTTAGGCAGAGGATTTCACTCTCGTAACGTTTATTTGTGCTTTCATCCTGTGTGCTGTGAATGTCGTCGTGCCTGGATGTTCATCCGACCCATGTTTCGACTCGCATGCTACTGGACGTGCATCAGTGTTGGTGGTCTCTGCTAAGAAGCGGTTGGCCGAATTGAATTCTCGTGCCTACTAGTCATTCGTGACCCGTTCTGTGTATGAAAATCGAAATTAATTTACCGAATTTCCCGAAAGCTGTTTCTGGTAGTTACACTTTTCTTGAAGAGTTGTGGCTTCTGTTTTAAGAAGTTTTCGGTGCGTTGAAGATTTTAAAAGGTGAATAATTATTGTGGAGCATTTTGAGACGGAGGAAACTAGGGATGTGAGATTTATGAAAGACGACCACTAGCAAGACTAAGAAACAGATGGAAGGTAATGTTGAAATTGATCTTGAAAAAAAAATTATGATTCTCATCCCGCTGTGGTGTCATCATTTGATACAATCACGAGTTCTGTCCAAACACAGCCCTTATTTCAATTATTAAGCTACATGTTTCGATCTTATGCACGGATCACCAAGTTTCGTGTAGAAGCCTTTTTCGTATTGTGTTTATACCAAGCCCGAGGACGATCCTTGTGTATGATAGAAACGTGTACCTTAATGACTGAGGCAAAATAAGAGTTGTGTTTGGGCTGAACCTGTTTGTATCGACTGTTACAGAAATATGTTATAAAGACTTACACGGAATCGGGTTCTGCGGCGAACTTTCGTTTTGGCGAATTTGGGACTCGGGTCCTGTTACTTTATCATGCCGTAGATACGATGGAATTTTCGGACCACGAAGATGGGGCAGTAGCGTGGTCCGAAACGTCGGTAACCTTACCAATCTACACGGTGTCTATTCCGGAAGATATTAACACCAGTGTTAGAACTCAGTTCTCCCATCGACACCGACTCTTAACCCCCCTCCGGGCACAAACCTATGATTTTTTTTTATATTTTTCACTGTTTAGTGGTTATCCCTTATTTATGTTCGATCAAAAAGCTGAAAGTGGCGTGGCAGTTCTTACTGGTTCTTTCAAAAGTGTATGACGAAATTGTCTATTGGCCCATGTGTTTCACAGACACGCAAAACCAACAGTTTCATCCCCTACCTCAAATTTCATGGAGAATTAATTGGTTGGAGCAGTAATTTGAGGGTGGAGATATGAAGGCCAGCGTTCGAAACTGGACGTGTATTGACGAATGGATTTCAGTGAGATATGGAAATGAGAATGTAGGTTACGCAGATAAGCAGAAGGGCTGCATTGTTATCGGTGTGTGGCTGTTAGGACTACTGTATTTCGTTGTATTTGGTTATTTGTGGTACTAGTGATATTTCCACATACGTAATTTCCGTGTGGCAGGCTTCAGCCTGCCACACGGATACCACCCCAACCAGCCACACCGAAACTCCAACACACATCGAAACAAGAACACACGACGAATGTGGTGATAAAAAAAAAGTCGCAGGCTCCTGATGATGGATGTATTAATGTCCGAAACATGTTGAGCATAGAAGAAGTGAAATAAAACTTAATAACTAGTGACATCAATTTGGTCTCTTATTCTTCAACTGTCCAAAAATGTATTATTTCAAGCGATAGTGCCGAGGGCCCATATGCGTCCCTGTTCACATAACCCCAATTTTTTTTTTTTTCGATAAGTATTGAGCGCGACGCCGTTTCGCTTTACACGGATTTGTTCAGCACGTCGTGGTCACTCCGCATAACCGCAGCCTTGGACGAGGAATCGCAAAATTGCAATGCAAATCACACACACACACACACGGACATAATCAGGAATCATGTTCTTCAGATATTCTCTTTCGTAAATGCAATATGTGGCCACTACAAGAACTGCGGGTTTTGTACCGATCGTTGTTTATGGGATGCACGGAGCTGTAAAAGTGGGTGCAGTTGTGTAGATAGGAATTCCGCGGAGATATTGATTTATTCTGTTAGGAATGTATGAAATGGAAGTGCTGCTGCCATGGTAAAAGCAATTCGTTTTGCCCGGTGTCGGCGTCAGTTCGAATAAATAGGTTGTATGATATCGACAGTGGAGCTGAAATATGGAGTGAAATTATATTGATACGAATTTCACGCAAGTGGTGATCTGTTAATTTTAGAAGTTTTTGAAACAATCTTTTCTGTCAGGCGCGAAGCCATTTAGTGTGGTTTCCTTTTGAAGGTACAGCATTTTAAAGCGCAGTCCACGATTATAAACTCGCTCGTGAATAAACTCACGTTTGTTTGTTTCAGAAGTTTCTCGCCCCTGCTCTATTTACACTAGCCCTACTGTGATGACAGTGGTGTTTATGAATGAGAAACATACAAAAGGAGTGACTGAGGACAACCAAAAAACTTCAAAGGTAGAACAACATTTCCCAAATTCTAATCAATTTCGAGATTAAAACGCATTCATCGGAGTGAAATAATTCGAATAACTACCCAGCTGAAGCAGAGATAAAATCAGTACTATAAATTCAAAGTTATTGCCTTATTTCCGAGCCTCGTTTCGCTTGACAGCACAAGCCTGAATTATAACTCTTCGCTCTTCGATTGTTTCTTGTTAAAAGGAATTTGAACGTTGCGACAGATTACCTGCTTTTGTTTTTTTCACTAGTACGTAATTCTGTCCCGTGGTGGCAGCACTAGTATGGCGGGATAGACGTCAAGTTGATAAGTGCATTTTATAAAACACCTGTGTAAAATGTGTTCTCTTTCAAATCTGCGTATATATCAGATGAGACGAGCGTTACTTGAGGAATGGGAAGAATTAAACTCCATGATTTGGGTATGTAACGGTTTAATCTCTGAAGTAGTAATCTATTATATTGTGTTACTTGGGTCAGCTGCTTTATCATCTCCCAACATCTGAACTGAGATTTACAAAAATATGTTTCACGGACTAAGTTTCTCACTACGTGCCCCTACCGAACACAGTCTGTCCGTTGTACAGTACAATATTTTAACACGTGTGTGACCGTCTGAACTTCGCTCTGTTATGTCTTAATAGCCGGTGGATCTGCTTGCTGCCACCTAGGGCTGAGGTTAGGAATGCTTGCTGTACTTCCCTGCGAATATGCGTTTATGTAACATGGTGCATGCAGTATTATCCTTACCACAGGTGAATAATCTGGAGTGCACAACACGTAGAAGCTGTAGTGTGATTTGGTAGATTTGTATGTGTTTGAAGAGTTGGCAATCTAACCATACTGAAGCACAGTGATTAATTACTGTATGTACCATCTGTTCTGACGTTTAAAGTCTGCCCATTTCACCCTTAGAATGTAACTGTTTATGGGTGTCATATGTTCTTGGAATGAACAGGTTTATTTCTGTATCCATGATTAATGGGCTGGAGTTTGCAGTGGTGATACATAGTGTTGTCTGCGAAGTATGGCAATGTTTGAATGTTGTTTAGATGGACTTAGCGTTTCGAACGTTTAAAGTGAAGGACAAATCATAAAAATTGAGTCTTCCACATACCATTCATTAAAATCCTTTTTGAAATACTTTCATGCTACAGTTAAATGATATATATATATATATATATATATATATATATATATATATTTGACCGCCGTACCATCTCTTTTGCCAAGGCATTATAAAATTTGTACATAAACAAAATGTCCAAACCGGCTCTGGGTGCCACCCAGCCTCCCCTTCTGTGATTACAGAGGGATCTTTATCCAGGGGTAAAGCGGCCGGAACGTGAAGCCACTCAGCTCCAATTAGCGCCGTGTTTAAGTTTACGTGGAACTATTCGTCTACTCCCTGTATGCTCTTGTGGCGTGGTGCTTAATTAAACTACCTTACCTTTACCTTTGTAATCATATGCTGACCTTTGGAATGTTATATAAAATACTTAGGTTTACTCATTTCTTCGAACGAACGAGAAAGAATCAAAACTTCAGTTGCTTTGTATAGGATATATTAATGTAATCCCATCAACCATTTGACTTTATGGCTTTACCGTTGTGAAGAACCTTGGTGATTTTGGGATGGGCTAATAGCTGTATAGTTGAACACCCAATCAAATTTGTGATTTGGTGCGAAATGGAAAATCGGTGGCCTCGCAACAGTCGAGGGCAAGTGATTGCACAGAAATATACAGATATGCATTTCTTTCGGCTTCTGTATTTGTCTTTTTTATTTTGTTTTGCACACAGTTCGGTGGACGTAGTAAACGATTCCAAAACCTCAGTACATATAACAAGATGTTTTGGCCTGTGGGTATGTCAGTATATTCTCTACTCTTAATCATCCAGAAGACTAATTAGTGATACTAGCCATCGAACCCTGTCCTTAGACAGTCTCAACCTTCGAAGACTGTGTATGCACTATTATATCTTCTTTCCACCCCCTACCCACATGTTAGTCACACACGTGGCATCTTAGAGACTTCTAGAAAACATTTTGTGCGAATTTGTGTGTGTGTGTGTGTGTGTGTGTGTGTGTGTGTGTGTGTGTGTGTGTGTGTCCATATTTATATTTCATGTGTGATACATGTCTAACCCACCCTACCCACCTTAGACTTGATCACTTGACCCATGTAAACATGAGCAATACAAATGATTACATTTCATTCTTCATATCTGTTCTTCTTACGTCTGTTATTGCCTGTATGTTAGGTCCAGAATTGGTAAAAGGGAATACATTGCATACCGATATAGAATCACAATAAATTAAGTTTAATACCAGAAGCGTACTGTTTTGGTCAAATGCCACTTTTAGCAAATGGGAGGTTGAAACTTCCGCCCTATAACTGGCGATACGGAAGTTGTATTTATGTCGATTCAACCATTGGTATCGTGGAGTGGAGTTACATAGTTTGCAATCGTCCGGCAGATGGTAGCGTTGTACACTCAAGGGGTGATTCGGTATTAAAGTCGACTATATTGGTGCCACAGTGTGTAGAGGGATGTATATCGACTTGTTTCCCTGGTTCGCGGAAGTTTCCCTAGATGGCGAGAGGAGTCTCATGAAGTTACACGCTTGTTCGCTAGGTGGAAGCGATCGCTTCATTCAAAATATGTAGCGCAGTGCTTATCGAACTGTTTTTTTTTCTCACTTGCAGCTATCACAACACAAAACATGTACAGGTACCACTAGGTACTGCAAATATTAATGTATGCTTTCAGGATACTGGTCCTCCGGATTGTTTCGCTGGTTTGACGTATTAAAAGTCCTCAAACCTGCCAGTCAGCGAAACAAGGCACAAAACCTCAAATTTCGCATCTGATACTTTTCGAATTTAACGTTTTGTACAGTTATCATTCTTTGTACACAACTTTAATGTACGGCTGCAGTATCATAATAAAGTAAGTAGTAAAACGTGAAATAAACCAAAAATGTTTTCATACCTCTTCCCTTCTGGAGACGTGAGCTTGTTTTGATGGCATCAGCTTCTCGATTCTCAGTAGCACAATATTATCAACTCCGATTCCAGCTGCATGCAGTTTCTTCGCAGCTGGTTCTCCTGGTCTTATAAATCTGGCACCAATAGTTGGCGTAATTTCTGTGCATTTCCGGTTCGAATTTGACCCCTGTATTTTTCTTAATTAAAAGTGTATCCTATCTGAATTGCATTAACGCAGAAAATTAAAACAGTGCACGTTGCATTAATATCCGAGCTCAAATAAGTGAGACCACACTTATGCTGAAGCTGTGATACATTGTATATTACACCACACTACTGAAGCTGCCACGCCTTTGTGCTGAACTGCAGCAACGCAGAGGAAGAAAACGAACAGATAATATCAGGAATTCAAATGAAAAATTCTGAGTTATAATGATTGAAATGACACAGCTGTCACACTACCGAGCCGCTTCACACGGTTAATGCCTGTTTCGAACTGGTGATAAATGGCTTTGAAAAGTACAAAGAACTGTTGAAATGTTCTGTTCTTTGCCGCTGCACCTAGGCGGCGGAATTTCGAGTTCGTAGATTTGGGCTTGTCTCCCTCGAAAGATATTTACTGCCTGCTGCGTAAAATTCCAGTCTCCAGTATTGTAACCAGATGCTGTTAGTGAGTTTGCAAGGAAGGATTCATGACTCTGCTCTTGTTCTGGACCCAGCTCTACAAAGCTGTCCCTCAGTAGTGACCCTCTAAGATTCCCATTTCCTTTGGTTTGTCGCGCTGTTTGACGTCTTAATAAAGACGCTACAACATTCGATCGCTAGTTGCGATGACACTATGTGTATTCGAACCGTATTAATACACAAAAATACGAACTCAATAAACTTCTCGTGGATATATCCAATGATCATTGCACTGTGCGGTGCAGTCAAATTGCAGAACAAAATATCTGTTTTGACCTTAAGTTTACAGCAAACCATAGACACTGCGCAAGTAAAAGTGAAGTGCATAATTGGCCTCGGCAGTGTGAAACGTATTGTCGTTATTGTTGTTATTATTATTATTATCATCATCATAGTCGTACTTGTTATTGTCGTTTTTATTGTTGTTGTTGGTGGTGGTGGCGGCGGCGGCGGCGGCGGTGGTGATGTTGGTGTTGGTGGTGCTGGTTCTGTTGTTGTTGTTGTCGTCGTCGTCGTCGTCGTCGTCGTCATCGTCGTCGTCGTTGTTCTGATTCTCTTGGTTTAAATGGGGAAGTGGGAATAATATCATACTAAATGATTTAAAGGTATTACAACGGAATGGACTGGCTGTCCCCGTTTGCTTTCTCCCGTACTTTTACGTCATTATTATAGACCAAAATATTCAGTTCTTCTGGAATGTGAAGTTGTATCGTTTTGTATCTTGTTCCAGACATTTTGAAGGTTTGTAAGTGACTTAATCTTATTGCCACGCGGTCCAAGAATGGTGTTGCCCCGAAAATGAAAACGCTTACAGTCCTTTGAGACATCGATGGGTGTAACATTCCTGAAGACTTAAATGTTCAGCATCTGTGCTGTGAGAACCTCGCATCTCGATGGACCGGAAGCTGGTGTAACTTATTCTTTTATTGTTTATTCTGTTTTTTTTTTGGTACCCTCATAATGACATATTCTAAAGCAAATCGTGAAGCAGTGACAATGTACCATTAATTATTATTATGTAGACAAAGAGTCAACACAACTAAGTGTGTATCATTTAATACAATATATTTCGACGTTTTAAAAGGTCATCATCTGGCTAAAATAAGTGTTTAAAACATAAAAAGGATATTTCTATAGTGAAACAAACCAGATGCACCAATGTCTCAAATTTATTTATTTTGGAATGACACTGTTCATGTTTCGGACGATCTTTCCGTCCATCATCATGAGTTCAAGACTGTACATAACAGCAACAGACTTATGTCATACAGATACTGCTGACTGCTAGCTAGCAGGACCCCATCTCGTTCTCGCTAGCTAGCAGTCAGCAGTATCATTTTGACAAATGCCTGTTGCTGTATGTACAGTCTTGAACTCCTGATGATGGACGGAAAGATCGTCCGAAACATGTAGAGTATCATTAAAAAATAAGTAAATTGGTTTCACTATAGAAATATATTACGATGCACGACCCAACGAACGTCAAATAAAAAGGATAAATGATCTCATTTTCAGTAGTACTGAGATTTGAATTTACAATTCAAGTGTACAAGTTGTAGTTCAACATGGGTTAAAATACAAGTGGGCCAAAAGTAAGTATACACCAGATGCTATACTATATACTATATACTGTATACCAACTTTTGGCCCACTCTGTATGTTTCAAAGAAGCATTTTAGTCTGATAATGACCTTTTAAAAGGTCGAAACATGTAGCATTAAATGATATATACCTAGTTGTTTTGATTGTTTACGTAATAATAATATTTAAATGACAGCACAACAGGATGCGTAGATTCAAAACAATAGCAGTCATATTTTGTCATATCGGTCATGCACAACATACAAGGCACACAGTAGAACAGGAAACATGTTTCGGCTGATTAAGCAATCATCACAACTTTATCGAGAACATTAAAGGGATAATAAGTACTGCATGTTAGTGTTTAGTGTGTTTTTAATGTTTTCTCGCAAATTATCTTTGCTGCATATCTGGCTAACTGGAAAGATTGGCATGCAGAATCCCAATTGTGAAAGCCGTTTTGACGAGATCAAGCTGAAAAAAAAAGAAGTATTTAATATTTGCAATCCCTTCTAACAGACATTCCTTATTTTTGTAATGTTTGCAGTCCGTTCTAACAGACATTCCTTATTTTTGTAATGATTGCAATCCCTTCTAACAGACATTCCTTATTTTTGTAATGTTTGCAGTCCGTTCTAACAGATATTCCTTATTTTTGTAATGTTTGCAATCCCTTCTAACAGACATTCCTTATTTTTATGATGTTTGTAATCCCTTCTAACAGACATTCCTTATTTTTGTA
>Ga0123357_10007249_pt1 | contig 13679 bp, 9 predicted proteins | sample TergutEmb28metaG_FD_89873 | JGI IMG/M metagenome (GOLD analysis project Ga0123357, IMG submission 89873) | Embiratermes neotenicus P4 segment gut microbial communities from Petit-Saut dam, French Guiana - Emb289 P4 | ecosystem: Host-associated > Arthropoda: Insects > Digestive system > Gut ... | reverse complement strand
TCTATCCGCAAAATTTGGCACTAACTTCGCCTACCGGCGGCGGCCGCTCTGTCGGTATGGTTCGCTCGCGGACTAAAGCCACGGAGTTTAGTTTAGTTTAGTTGGTAATGTTGATTAATTTTGAAACCCAGTCTTGTTTTACGCCACAGTTGCGTCCTCACAGACTGGACATCAATTAAAAGGTCGTAAATCAAAAATGAAGTTCCCATCACAAATAAAGGGTTAGTGAGTCAGAACGTAGCCAGCCAAAGGGCGTTAAAACGAAAAGGCGAAACCGCAAATTTCGAAGAGATGTAGATTGGTACGTGTAAGGGGCGTTACAGTTAGAAGGAGAAGAACAAAACGACTTAAAACAAGGGTTGAGTATGCAGAAAGAAGTAAACGGGCCAATCCTGTGATCGATCGCAACTGTAAACAGTAGCTGCCAATTAGCACTTCAAACAGCACTGTCGGCTACATACCGACCGCTCAGCACTGCAACGCCTGCCGTCTGCCCTCACGGCGCCTGCAGACTGCGATTTCTGCAGTGTTCCTGTGATGTGACCGACAGTGTTTACTGTGCGGTAGGAACTGGCTTGCTGTGTGTCGCACTTGGTGTGTCTGATAGTGTGAGTGACGCCAGCCGTCGCCCTGTCTGCAGATTGACAACAAATTAAAACGACTGCCGATCCTATCCTTCCGCAGACAGAGACACGGAGGTGCTGCCGATCGATGCAGCTCCGCGCAGCAGGACCCACTGAACACAGAACAGCCATATCCTTGTTTCCCTTATGAAACTGTTCTCTTTTATTTATTGTTCCGGCACTCAGCGAACGCGTCTCGTGGCGCTCAGTGGCGGCTCGTGACCTCCAGTGAGATCTCACAAGCAAAGTCAGGAGAAGGACGAAATGACACGACGGACGGTAAGTTAGTGCGTCTGATGACGTCAGAGCTGCCTGTCATGTTTCAATTTTCAGGCGTTCTTTACGTAATGAAAAAAAAACATCTTAAATGGATATCTGAAGATAACATATGTCTTTCTGTCTGTCTGTCTGTCTGTCAGTCACCTAATTTCAGTGACTAAATATTTAGTCGGATTTTTATTACATTCTGCTTCGTGTTTCCTTTATCAAGTGAGCGGAATGTCGTGAAAATTGTTGGTGACGTCACGCAGTACTAAAGGGCGAAAATATATTTCATGTTTATTCCCATAATTCCTTACAATCAGGATACAATTCGGCGCAGTAAATCTCCACTTGAGTCAGCGTCGTGCTGCAAGTCACGTGTACCTGAGGACGTAAACAAGTTGTGAGCGCACTGTTTGTCGTTGTCTTAAGATTCGGATAAAATTTCTTACATGAAGTTTTAAACAGCAGTGTTGTAGTTGTTGTTGGCTGAGTGCAAATCGGTATGAAGCGAATCGCAGCATTGCGAAGGGTCTAAACGTGCTTCCATCGTAATTTTCACATTTCTTGTATAATCTGGGTAAAATTTAGCGTAAGAATTTTTCTAGGTGTTTGGTTGTTGGTCATTTGCGAGTGTCTTGGTATCTGCTGAGGGAGACCATACCCTTCTGGTGGCCTCAGATGGTGTGCCGGCAAACCGTACTGCAGTATGACAGTAAGGGTGACCTTGCTACAGTCACTGTAGCGTGCAGCAGTGTCACAGTAAAGTCTATTATGACACCACCCAGTCTGGTTTTACGGGTTCTTCCGAAACGTCGGTATATCTGTGCAAACTGCACGGCGTCATATCCTGATTGTCATTGCCCATGTCTGTCACATTTGCACCACGTGTCACCACGTTATTTCTGAGAGTACACACTGTGCAGCTCCATCTAACAAACACCCTGTTCCCCCACACGCAGCTAATAATGTCGACCCCTCGCCATGTGAGCCCCATCATAATCTGTTTAGTGTCATTTTGAAGCACTTCCGCCTCATCTCCCAAATGCCACTTGAGTGGTGTCCTGCCCTGTCCTTACCCCGTGCTGCCTGTGCGGTGTAATTAGCCTGTTAGCAGTCAGCTGATAGGATCGGCCCCTGGAGGGTATGCCAAACTGTCGGCTCCAATCTGCTGCAATCTGCTGCTGGTGTTTTTGTTACTGCTGTCCGTGTGCGCCGCGGGGCACCGTGATTTGGTGCAGGAGGTGACGCCGTATAGTTTGGCACATAAGTGCCAGCGTTTAGGAGGAATATGACGCCCCCTTTTGCAGGGACACTTTATGTATATAGACGATAAAAAGATTGAAAAGCCAAAGGAAAAATAAAGCATACAGTTAAGAAATAGAAGTGGGGACTATTGTCAGAGGAGAGGCAGATTATACAACACACTGTAAATGGCGTGCGTTGTCAGGTTAAGTTAGGTTAGGTTAGATTATTTTAGGTTAGGTTAGAGTAGGGTAGGGTAGGTTAGGTTAGGTTAAGTTAGATTAGTTTAGGTTAGCTTCCTTAGGTTATCTTTGTGAAGTTAGGTTAAGTTCAGTTAGGTCACTTTAAATCAGTCTAAACAATGTTCACCGCGTAAAACATGCTGTTACCACTCGTATACAGCTTTGATGAGAATCTGAAACTCAACAATGACATGAATAAGTAAATAAATACGTTAGTATATCAATAAACATATTATCTACTCTTATTATCATTTTCAAATTCTTCCATTCCGATATTGCTACTTGTGATTCCCGCTGTGATGAACTAATTAATGTAAGGAATTGTAGCAGCGTGTCACAAGGACATTCTGCATTTTGCACCGTGTTTCGGCTTTACCTAAGGACCGTCCGCGTACTTGCAGTGGAACACACGTGTCCCGGAATTCAGGGCTGCCAGTGACAGCCATCCAGCAGTTCAATACGCCGTGTGCTGTAAAGGCCGAAAATGGGGAAGGCCCAATCAAAATGCAAGTATGATGACAGTCAATCTTACTTTTCGTCGCCAAGCGCACGTTGTCGCATTACCTCAGTTAGTGGGACACGTCCACAGGAAGACGATGTACGTAATACGTAACAATGAGACGCCTTCGCCTAGCAGCTGTTACTGCGTAAAAACTATAATTATTGCTTATTCTGGGTGTGTGTCTGTAGTCTTTGTTATCCAGCATGCAAAGCATGCTCTCCATATTTTCATCTATGGCCTGCCTGCTCCACCACCTTTTCCCACACTATGTCGTAAACTGCGCGACTGCAGGAATAACGTTATTGAACAGAAAATGTTTTTTGATTTTCTCTACGAATTTTACCTGAAACTTTCTTCATCGTAAGAAGAAATGAGCCAGATATTATCATAAATGTAATAGAGCGTCACTTAGAGTATCTTTATATAAAGTATCTTGACGTAAAATATCTTTATGTACAGTATCTTGATGTAAAGGATCTTTACGTAAAGTATCTTTATGTACAGTATCTTGACGTAAAATATCTTTATGTACAGTATCTTGATGTAAAGGATCTTTACGTAAAGTATCTTTATGTACAGTACCTTGAAGTAAAATATCTTTATGTAGAGTATCTTGATGTAAAGGATCTTTACGGGAAGTATCTTCACGTAACATATCTTTATGTAAAGTATCTTTATCTTTTATTCTTGTCAGATTTTAATTTAACTTTAACAATTTCGACAGACTTTATAAAAATACTCAAACATCAAATTTCATAAAAATTCGTCCAGTGAGGACCGACTCGTTCCGTACAGACGGACGGACGGACAGACGGAACGACGACTGCAGTCGCCCTCGCAACTTTACGAACGCGCCTACAGCATTATACAACATTATAACGTGAAAGAAAAATTCGTGCGTCTTATACAGGGCTTCGATGGTGGAAAATTTGTGGTTACCTGGAAACAAGGCGTGGTGCAATGCAACAGTGTGTCTGTGTTCAGCTGTGTTTATTTTCCTGTCCAGTTGATTGGTAGAAACCTAAATATAGATAAACACAATTTGTGTTATAAAGACTGACTGTTGGCACTGTTCGGTGCCGTTCGTAACGACACAATTTACAAACCGCAGTGCCAATGCAGCAAGTAATAGACAATTGGATGTACACTGACGTCGATAAATAAGTAACGTATTAATTTCCGTAGCCTACTATTTACTGTAACCACCTGAACCATGACCTTGTGCCTACCGCAATGAACGGCTTAATGGGGCCATCGTTCGATTGAGTGCCGAAACGTCTGCACAGCGCTGATTGTGGCTCCGGCCACAGCACAGCCGGTGCACCTGTAGTTCCCAGTCCTGCAGGGGCAGATTTCTGCGGCAGCCTGCAGTTCATACCTCGTCACTGCTGCACGCACACCTTCAGTGCTATTACCACATAATTTTGCAGGGTATGCTGTAAACATCAGCTGCAGCATTCTGTAGGCTACTTCAAGCTTCGTCCGTCTCCGCCTTATTACACGTAGCTTTCACTGGCATATATAATCCACGGCAATTTAATTTAATTTGTATGTATTTGGTTCTTCTCTTGTTTCTGTGTTTGTCTTGTGGCCAAATGATGTACGGCACATCCTGCCACTGACGTCAACACTTCCACATTAGCTTTCTCAGTTCCCAGTGGCGGTATTTGCTGTACACAAATTTACGTACATCCAGGATATCGCCGTCGAAGACGAACTGCCATTCCCTACATCTGTTGATGCTGACGCCACTCTCACCTCATAACTTCTCATGTTGGGAGGCATTATTGAAGAACCCTCAAGAGTGGCACTGTTTCATGTTGTTTGTTTAACAACGCTACGTAGCTTGCGCAGCGTCAAAAGGTTAGTAATTAATGAATGTGGAACCAACGTGGCACGGAACGGTTTTGGTCTAATTTGGGTCAGTGGAGGGACTGAGGAAACTCACGCAAATATCAGAATGAGAAGTCCAACTCCAGGTGGAGATGTTAATGAAAGACGTCTACAGTTTGCTATCCGCCCGACTGCGACGTCCAGTTACGTGCTGGTCGTCGCAAGCTTCAGGGGGAGGGGCATTTGTCTGTTGCCGATCAGAGGGCACACACGACGTCACGTCACGTCACGTCACGTCACGTCACGTCACGTCACTACCCAGCATCCCGCTGCCGCTCAGTCAGCACACCACAGCAGATGCACTGCTCGCGATACACATCAGGTCCCAATCTGCTGCCTTTTAAGTGTGCATTCACTTGCAAATGTGCCATCAAATATTCATTTGTGATTCGTATCACCATAATCATCACTCCGTGCGCTCCACTTCACATGATATCTGTATCACTTGTACAGGGTTCCGCTGGGTTATTGTATCATGCCATATTCACCCTCTGCAGCATAAGGGTAACTATATGTACCACCTGCTTATCGATCAAAATCCTTGCGTTTTGTTCCCGTGTTACTCTCACAATAAGCTCAGATCTTTTCCCCACACAAAATGGACTGGCTGGTGATTGCAAAGCAGACACAGTGTGTTCACTGTGAGGTAGGAAATAAAATTCCATATACAATTTGCGGACACTCCAAACTCAACAGTCACTAAGTGCGCCAGCGACAGAGAGCTGTCCGTTTCGCCTGTTTGGCTGCGAAAACGCAGCTCACTGTCCAGCAGGCACTTGAAGTTCCACTGCTGTCAGAGGCTGCATTACCGCAGTTGCTGCATCGCCGTGTGTCTTGTGGTTTCTATGAACAGTCATCGGAAAATGCTGCTGGGCATTTCGACACGTGCAACTGGAAATCGGCTAAAAGGATTTTCATGAAATCTAATACCGAACATTTCAAGTAAACCTAATGGGCACGTACAAATTTTGGTTAGAATGGGACAAAACGAAGGAAATCAAGTTTGAAAATTATGTGCCTTTCTGGGTGCAGCTTGACTGTGACTTGCTGCGTCATGGGGAATTGGCTGCAAAAGTCTGGAACTAAAAATGTGGCAACAACAAAACATGTTTCGTGCAATGTAAATATTTTCACTGAGGTCTTGGAGCTTCTGAGAGAATGTTTAGAGCAATGGGAGCGAATGTGTTATAGTTAGCTACTGATTATGAATATTGATGATGTGTCAAATTTAGCTACTGCAGCGGTGTGTCAGATTTAGCTATTATTGGTGTGTCGTATGTAGATGATGCAGTGATGTGTCACAGTTAGCTACTGCAATGGGGATATTGCTGATGTTTCACAGTTACCTACTTCAGTGGGGATATTGCTGATGTGTCACAGCTACTGCAGTGGGGATATTTCTGATGTGTCACAGTTAGCTACTGCAGTGGGGATGTTGCTGATGTGTCACAATTAGCTACTTCAGTAGGGATATTGCTGATGTGTCACATTTAGCTACTTCAGTGGGGATATTGCTGATGTGTCACAGTTAGCTACTGAAATGGGGATATTACTGATGTTTCACAGTTAGCTACTTCAGTGGGGATAATGCTGATGTGTCACAGTTAGCTACTGCAGTGGGGATATTGCTGATGTTTCAGAGTTAGCTACTTCAGTGGGGATATTGCTGACGTGTCACATTTAGCTACTGCAGTGGATATATTGCTGATGTGTCACAGTTAGCTACTTCAGTAGGGACATTGCTGATGTGTCACAGTTAGCTACTGCAGTGGGTATATTGCTGATGTGTCGCAGTTAGCTACTTCAGTAGGGATATTGCTGCTCCGCCGGAGTTAGCTACTGTAGTGCGGCGTGGCATAGTCAGCTACAGTAGTGCGCATATTGCTGATGCGTCATAGCTACTGCAGTGTGGATATTGCTCATTTGTAAATAATAGAACCAGAAAAAGCAAGAAGAATGAAGAAATTGCGGTGCAGCGCGGACGAAACGGCACAATTATCGCAGGGAGAGCGATGTAGAATATTGTGCAGCTTCAGAAGGCTCCCAGGAGTGCCGCTCTGATTCTGCTGAAGTTGGTTGGAAGATGAAGGCAGAGCTTTGAGAAGTGAAGAACTGATTGGAAGTGGACTGTTGTGTTGCAGGGTATGAAATGGTACTGCGCACTTGTAAACGGTGCGAGAGACCGCCTGTAGACTGGGCCTCGGAAATGGTACTGCGCACTTGGAAACGGTGCGAGAGACCGCCTGTAGACTGGACCTCGGAAATGGTACTGCGCACTTGGAAACGGTGCGAGAGACCGCCTGTAGACTGGACCTCAGAAATGAGGGTGGGAGGAAGAATATCCTACTGTTTGGTAAATTAAAAATTCAAAGGTAAAATTGTTCCTGCGAGCGAGAACGACCGTAGAGCTGCAAACATTCTTACCGTCGGCACTGTATACAGGCTAGTGGCCAGCATCGTGTCCGACACAATTTAATCCCGGGCAGAGACCCCTGCCCAGATACCTACTGAACATTAGCTAGGTGGCAGCAGTGACGGTTCTCAGCCGGCACTCTGTTGTCTCCCTTAGACCTTCCGGGTGAGTCCGGAATATTACATAAAATCACGTTACGACCGGCTATTTCGACATCTCTTTCAGTTTAATATTCGCTGATTGTCCTACTATTGACTACTACACTTGTTCAGTGTGAATTATCGGGAGAGCAGGTAAAGTACATTTACAGCAACTACTGACACCCCTGTCTCACCGAGACGCTGCTGTCCGCAGCTACTGACACCCCTGTCTCACCGAGACGCTACTGTACGCAGCTACTGATACCCCTGTCTCATCGAGACGCTGCTGTCCGCAGCTACTGACACCCCTGTCTCACCGAGACGCTACTGTCTCCAGCTACTGACACCCCTGTCTCACCGAGACGCTACTGTCCGCAGCTACTGACAACCCTGTCTCACTGAGACGCTATTGTCCGCAGCTACTGACACCCCTGTCTCACCGAGACGCTACTGTCCCCAGCTACTGACACCCCTGTCTAACCGAGACAATGCTGTCCTCAGCTACTGACAACCCTGTCTCACCGAGACGATACTGTCCGCAGGTACTGACACCCCTGTCTCACCGAGACGATACTGTCCGCAGCTACTGACACCCCTGTCTCACTGAGACGCTACTGTCCCCAGCTACTGACACCCCTGTCTCACCGAGACGCTACTGTCCCAGCTACTGACACCCCTGTCTCACTGAGACGCTGCTGTCCGCAGCTACTGACACCCCTGTCTCACCGAGACGCTACTGTCCGCAGGTACTGACACCCCTGTCTCACTGAGACGATACTGTCCGCAGCTACTGACACCCCTGTCTCACTGAGACGCTGCTGTCCGCAGCTACTGACACCCCTGTCTCACTGAGACGCTACTGTCTCGGATCTGTTTATTCGCTCGTCCTCCCAATTCAATTACTGCATAACGTTGATTAGACCAAACTCCGGTCTACTTATGGGACCCGCTAAACACGACACAAAGCCACTTCTCTCTCTCAGCACGAACATATGGCGTGCTCTGTCGTATAATGTCGTCTAATTGGTACAAAAGCAGCCTCAAAACCAAATGTAATTAGCATCCCTCTGAATTGAAATCATACGGAACTGATTTTTGCAAAGAGTAACAAAGGCAGCGCAGGACGTGAGGCCGAATTGCAGGGTGGTCGGTCGGAGGGCAGCGTGAAACAGCAGGCGAGTGGTGAATAATGAACTGAAGAGGATTTGGAAGGAAACTGGCCTGGTGCAACTCGAGGTACAATTTATATGTGCAGACTCCGGCAAGCCACAGAAACCGTCATTCAGAAGAACCGGTGTCGGAGCGGGATTTGAACATGGGACCCCCGAAAACAAACGGAATTTTGACTGCAGTGCGCACTGAATACGGGGTTTATCGTGTGCCTCTCTTTACTGGCAGTATCCTGTAGATATCACCGCTGTCTGCTGACAGTACACATGCCCCCTGTCTGCTAGCAGTATTCGCTAGATATTCCCACTATCTGCTGACAGAACACTGTAGAAATTCCCACTGTCTGCTGAGTGTACCCCATGGATATTCCCACTGTCTGCTGACAGTACCCTATAGATATTCCCACTATTTGCTGACAGTACCAATAGATATTCCCACTGTCTGCTGACAGTACCCAACAGATATTCCCACTATGTGCTGACAGTACCAATAGATATTCCAACTGTCTGATGAGAGTACGCAAAAGATATTCCCACTAACTGCTGACAGTACCAATAGATATTCCCACTGTATGCTGACAGTAACAATAGATATTCCCACTGTCTTCTGACAGTACCAACAGACATTCCCACTGTCTGCTGACAGTACCCTTGCCCATTGTCTGCTGATAGTACTCAATTGATATTCCCAATGTCTGCTGAGAGTACCGAATAGATATTCCAACTATCTGCTGACAGTACCGAATAGATATTCCAAATATCTGCTGACAGTACCAACAGCTATTCCCACTCTCTGTTGACAGTACCAACAGCTATTCCCACTGTCTGCTGACAATATCCTTGCCCACTGTTGCGGACAGTACCCAGTAGATATTCCCACAGTATGCTGACAGTACCCTATAGATATTCCCACCGTCTGCTGACAGTACCCTATAGATATTCCCACTATATGTTGACACTAACCAACAGATATTCTCACTGTCTGCTGACAGTACCCAACAGATATTTCCACTGTGTGCTGACAGTACCCTACAGATATTCCCACTGTCTGCTAACAGTACCCTTGCCCACTGTCTACTGACAATAACCAATAGATATTTCCACAGTCTGCTGACAGTATCCAACAGATATTTCCACTGTCTGCTGACAGTACCCTATAGATATTCCCACTGTCTACTGACAGTACCCTATAGATATTCTCACAGTCTGATGACAGTACCCAACAGATAGTCCCACTGCTGACAGTACCCTATAGATATTCCCACTGTCTGCTGACAGTACCCTATAGATATTACCACAGTCTGCTGACAGTACCCTATACATATTCCAACTTTCTGCTGGCAGTACCCAACAGATATTCCCATAGTCTGCTGACAGTACCCAACAGATATTCCCACATTCTGCTGACAGTACCCTATAGATATTCCCACTGTCTGCTGACAGTACCCTATAGATATTCCCACTGTCTGCTGACAGTACCCTATAGATATTCCCACTGTCTGCTGACAGTACCCTATAGATATTCCTACTGTCTGCTGACAGTACCAATAGATATTCCCACTGTCTGCTGACAGTACCCTATAGATATTCCCACTGTCTGTTGGCAACACCCAACAGATATTCCCACAGTCTGCTGACAGTACCCAACAGATATTCCCACATTCTGCTGACAGTACCCTATAGATATTCCCACTGTCTGCTGACAGTATCCTATAGATGTTCCCACAGTCTGCTGACAGTACCCTGTAGATATTACCATTGTCTGCTGACAGTACCCTATAGATATTCCAGCAGTCTGCTGACAGTACCCTATAGATATTCCCACTGTCTGCTGACAGTACCCAATAGATATTCTCACAGTCTGCTGACAGTACCCTACAGATATTCCCACTGTCTGCTGACAGTACCCAATAGATATTCCCACAGTCTGCTGACAGTACCCTACAGATATCCCCACTGTCTGCTGACAGTAGCCCACTACTTCCTGCAAATGCCCTCTCCGACTCCCCTCACTCGCGTGCAGCCAACAGAAGAACAACAGCAAGGCTCTTCCAGCCGCCGCACTTCACAATGCTGCTGCAACACTTAATACAAATATAACAAGAGGCACTTGTGGTAGCAAGCTTCATTTAGTTTGTATTGGGGAAGGAAGAGGGTGGCTTTATTGGCTTAATGTAGGGGGTTGGGTTATGTTATAGCCCCTCTAGGGTTAAGTTAAGGTTAGGTAATGTATTCAGTACATTACAGCAAAGCAGTGCTTTGATGTCCGCTAACATGCCAGTCTGTCGCGGTTCGTTTGCCTGGACCCTCAGCAACTCGATAGCACTGCACACATAATTACAGCAGTTTGCAAAAACAGAGACCAAGTGGCTGAGGAGAACCACGAAGCTGTTTGTTTCTCTTTGTTCATTTAATAGCGCTGTGACATTCTACTGCAGCTGTCTGCCTTCAACAGAGTCAAGTCTTGTGTGATGGTAACTTGTGTCGTTGTGTCAATGGACACCGTCGTTTCGACGGGCCACATTGCCTCCATCTTCAGGGCAGACAGTCCACTGCTGGACCCAACTACACACACGGCCCAGCATCCCAGAACACTTGAATCTTCAGGCGGTTTGTCACCGCGAAGTAGCGGGTTAGGCCAAGGGAGAGTCCATGGTAACGTGCAGTGGACACAGTGGCACTGGACAGACCTACTGCAGGTTACCGCTGTCAGCACAGTGCAGTCGTCACAGACACTTTGCAGTCTTAGCAAATGACAGCGTACTTGAATAAAACACACACACACACACACACACACTGTATACAATGATTATATTTACAATACATGCACAAGAAGAAAAAGTCATGCCAGACATTTCCTATCGCTAATTGACTCAGATTACCAGTCCCACCTGACATGTCCCATGTTACGCAATAACGTGTGTGCTCTAGCGGAATTCAAGGTCTTAAAACCTTCCTTGATGCTTTCAGTCACCGTGGCAGTCAGTTCCCTCTCGAAATGTGCAGCAAAGTTTCTATTCGTTTTACATAAATAACACAAGTGCTAGTAGTGGAGTAAAGAGAGACCAGCTTGATGTCACTTGCTTTATTATTTCTTTATTTAATGCTCAACATGTTTCGGATGTTAATACATCCATTCTCAGGAGCTTGCGACTTATGTGTTGAGATATTTCATGGGTTGTATTGAAGCTCTGCTTCAGCCTGCATACGGATACCACACCACCACAGCCATACCACAAAGTAACTCCAACACACATCGAACCAGATCAATACAACCCATGAAAAAGCTCAACACATAAGTCGCAAGCTCCTGAGGATGGATGAATTAACATCCGAAACATGTTGAGCATTATATAAAGAAATAATAAAGCAAGTGACATCAAGTTGGTCTCTCGTTACTCAACTATCAAGATGAGGCACGGCCCAATAAACATAAATATCACAAGTGCTGTTAGGCTGACATTGACGCCATTACACGTCTTTGATGGGACACAAACACAACGCCGTATCTATCTCTAACCAAGGTTAAATAACACACTTAGCAATATTTGCATTTAGCGTCGCTGTGTCAACTGCTGTGGTTATGTATCACAATGAGGGCAGGACCAGCTGCAGGGACCGCCACAACGACAGCGCGCCATTGTGCCGCTAATCCGATTAGCTCCATTTTGAAATGGGGCGAGAGTGTTTCTATATATAAAAATCCCACTCACTTTCACATTGTAATAAAAGCTTTCCCTTTTCGTAACGGCTTGAAAAGCTGCGCCTGCAGACGGGCGCCGAAGTCTTGACTTTTGTTAGCACAAAGCACTAGCAATGCGCTGCAGACCGGTAAGCCCGCCAGACTTGACATCTCATGTGAATACCGACATGAATATGTATTTATTTGTTCTGTCTGAAGTGCCTGAACACATGTAGGGTGCACATGCACATGCACACGGTACAGGGCGGCTGTGTGACTGCAGCAACAAGTTTCCTTCTGTAGTCCTCACACATTTCAGATCAAATACTTCATCTATCGTCTTTTATTACAACATTTCACCATTCTCTTCCACAACGATTTGCCCTCTTCTCTTTCCTTGGTATTCCCACTTAGCTACATTTCATCTCCGTACCAATTTTCTCTGGTTTCTCAAATCTGTGATCTTTGTAGAGTCATCTTATACCTTATACATTGCCTCCTCATCTATATGTACATGCCGTTAACTTCTTGCGATCCATAATTTTCTGTCTCTTTCCCCTTACGTAGCAGATATATAATGTGACACCGTGTAGTCTGGTAGACACGTACTGTAGTTTTGGAGGTGTGCATTGCCAGAAAGTTCAAGGCAGATCATATCCTGCAGATGGATGCAGAATTTTGCTGTGAAGCGCTGATCTCTATTTACTAAAACAAACTTCCTTCTTATCCTGGAAGACGGAGCTGATCTTTTTAGTCTATTATTCAGCGTTCAGTTTTCAGTAATCTAGATTCTGTGTGTTTACAGTCAGATGGAACGTGAAATTTTAAACTATTTGTTATAGCGGATGTCAGGCTGACTCGTCAAAGCTTGAATTGACTGCAAACCCGAATTTGTAACCCGAAATCTAAACGCTAGACTACTAGCAAGGTGCCACTGTACACACGTGACACTATTCTGCCATGACTCGGTCGGCAGAGCCTCCTTTGTGACCGGGTGCTGCTTTACAGCAGCACTGCTACCACCTTACTGCCAACGCCCCCACTGCAATTCAGCACACTTTTTGATATGGCAGTGAACAAAAAATCTCGGAACCCCCCCCAACACTCGGTGTAATGGAGTCAGTCACAAGTCGGTTGCCACGTTTACCGGCCTCCTTTGTTATGCTAGAGCTTCGTCTGTGCGTGACGTCATGGACATACCTCTGTTGCTATGGTTACCGGATTTCCATGGCAACAATACAATTTGTGCGTAACATCACAGATTTGTTTGTTTGGTTGCATAGAAACCAAATGACAATCTGAATTATTTAATACTGCACCAACAGATGGCAGCATACTTTTGACTACTGTACTATTTTGTTTGTCCGTGATGTAAGAGTTTTTTGTTGGGGGGGGGGGGGGGGTTTCCTGGTTATGGGGTTCCCGTGGGGGCGCGCGCCCCGTTTTGGGGGGCCGTGGCGGGAGGGCGCGGGGCGTTTGGCCGGCTCCTCCCCTCCCTTTTTACACAAC
>Ga0123357_10007248_pt1 | contig 13679 bp, 12 predicted proteins | sample TergutEmb28metaG_FD_89873 | JGI IMG/M metagenome (GOLD analysis project Ga0123357, IMG submission 89873) | Embiratermes neotenicus P4 segment gut microbial communities from Petit-Saut dam, French Guiana - Emb289 P4 | ecosystem: Host-associated > Arthropoda: Insects > Digestive system > Gut ... | reverse complement strand
TGTTGCATCTTTCCCTGTTTTTATTTATAACGGAGTTATATGCAAATTAGTATTTAAAAATTGTTAAAAAATAACGAATTAATCTATCCTAAAAATTTATTTTCTTTGGGGCTGAATAGTTACCCTGCAATTAGCAACATGACCGACCCAATTCTGATTGTTAGGATCTGCAAAAAATGCACGGTAAAACCTTGCAAGAGCGAAATCCAATGTGAAAGTTTCGCCGGATGTAACCCACCCCGCTTTTTTTAATTCCTTACATTTGTCTTTGTACTGCTTTTCTTGCATTTTACTAAACTGTTTGTCGCTTTGCGCATTAACAGAAAATGACAAAATGGCTGAAATTGCCACTGTCAAAATAAAAAAAAGTAATGACTTCATTGTTATTTATTTTTTAGCGCCTACTCTGGATAAGGGCATCGGCTTTCCCTGTAATTTATTATGTATGTTAATTTATTCAATTCTAATCAAATTTTACATTCGGTATGGGCATAAAAAAAACGTGGAACCTTATCTGAACCTCCGGTTTCCACGCCTACAATCTCCGATAAGTAGTTCCACGCCGTACAAATACGGCGTTTTACTAACTTACTCTTGAGATTGTTATACCCCAATTGGGCAAAACATGTGGAAAAGAGGTTCAAGAATAATAAGCAAATCGCTATTTTAAAAACATCCTAAATGTGAATTATGTTTATTATTTCATAAAAAATTATTTAAAATTACGCACCAAAGGTAAATATTTTTTTATTATTAATTCAAAAATTGTCAAAAAAAATTGTTGCAAATGATGCCTTTCCTCCCTCCCCGCCCTTATTCCCTTATTAAATAATTGATAATAAGGGAATAAGGGTATGACGGGAGGGGAGGTAATCTCTGTGCTATTAAGGGCGCCTTCAGAAATAAGGGTTTTAGTTAAAGTTACTTCTGTGAATTGAAAAATGCGACAATTTGGTTTGTGCCATGTCAGGAGTTCTGATATTATACCGGTTTCGGTTAACATATTTGGACTGGGGTGTCCCCGGTCGGAAAGGGGTTACATTTAGTAACTCCTTTTTTTATAAATGCCCTACGGGCAAGATGAAAAAATTGTCTTATTGTCCATAATATCTATATCTGTCTTCTTTTGTCTGAAGTCTCATATCTTCTATGTTACAATCTATCCTGCAATACAATATAGGCATGATAACCCGTCGCCTCCGAAATCGGGCAAAGGTTGAAATAACCGCTTCGGATGCGTCCGCTTTCGATAACGAGCGGATGCTGTTTTTGCAGGATTTTGTGATTAAGACCGGTTGTTTGGGTATCTGAATGATAATCAATAAACAATTCTCCTTGCGAGTGGGGATGCAGATATTTTTCAGCCAGGCGAATAGCCAAATATCCCATACTTTTTCGCATATTGATTTCTACGCAAGGATGCAAGCGACAGGAATCGCCGGATTGATAGATTAACATATCAATGCCGATAGTTCCTGAATAATAAGGCGCATACATTTCCTGTATTTTTTTGGTTAAAACCGTCCGGTTTTGCATTAATAAATCAGGATGAATATAATTTGTAATCTGTTTTTCCAAATAATCCTGTCCTCCTAACAGGCTTTTTTCATAAGCGCCTTTGGCATTGGTCTGAAAAACAGAATAACCGATAAATTGCGTTTTTCCTAACGCCGTAATTTCGAAATGCATGGAGAAATCCAAACGTTTATCCAAAAACTTTTCAATCGAAACTTGCTTTTGCTTTTTCAAAATTCCGGTGATTATTTGCCTTTCCGATTGCGGCAATTGTCCGGGAAACAACCGGAGTAAACCCCGCCCTGAAGACGAATAAGGCGATTTTATTAAAAGTGATTCTTGACTGTGAGCGATTTGCTGTTCTATCGCTTCGATAGAGGAAACAAATTGCGGTAAAATTTCAGATTCAGTTTCAGAAACACGAGCGAGAAGCGCTGCAAGTATTTCTCGCGAAGCAAACCGGCTTCCCAGAAATCCAAACGCTTCTTTCCATTGTGGAACGGTAAGCGGAAAATTCGCTTTTTCTCTTAGTTTCTCAAAAAAATGAATGCTTTGTGGAGAGATTCCCCATAAATCTACGGTTAAATGTTGAAATGCTTCTTGACTTACGACAAGATCGTCAAATATTACCGGTTTCACCGATAAATTCAGCGATTTGCAGGAAAGGATAAAATCGTCCGGCAATGGTTTTTCCACAAATACAAAATCCCCTTCGGAGGCATACCAGGCAGGAAGAAAAGCCAAATCTGACTGCATTTTTACTACCTGCGCCGGTGGATTATAATGCTTTGAGGCGTTCAAAACTGCGGCTTCGTGACCGGGGTTGAAATAATGTAGCCCCACCCCCAACCCCTCCCCAAAAGGGAGGGGAGTTTCTCCCCCTCCTTCGGAGGGGGAGGGGGGAGGCGGGAGGGGCTTAATCCTAAAAAATCCAGTTTCCCTGTCAAATACAACGCCCTCGCAATGAAAAAAATTTTCAATACTTCTATTCAAACGCAATTCATCGGGCGTTCCAACCGTTATTCCGTTTTCCCCGCCCATTAGCCAAAGCGTATCTGCAATTTGCATGGCAAGTTCCAAATCATGGGTGGAAAGAAAAATGGTTTTACCGGCATTTCGAGTCAAATCAAGCAGAAGGCGCATGATTTCCACTTTACTCGGAAAATCGAGAAAAGCTGTCGGTTCGTCTAAATAAATGACCGGTGTTTCTTGAGCTAATGTTTTGGCAATCATCATCTTTTGCCATTCTCCGTCGCTCAGTTTCAAAACCTGACGGTTGGCTAATTCTTCAATTTTAATCCAAGAAATGACTTTTTTTACGACGGTTTCGTCGTTTGAGTTCAAACGTCCCCAAAAACCGGTATAGGGACTTCGCCCCAGACCAATCAGTTCGGCAACGGTCAGGTCGCCGGCATTCGGTCGTTCCGTTAATACTACGCCAACAGTGCGTGCTAATTCTTTGTCGGAATAATCTTCAATCGTTTTTCCCAATATGCTGATTTCACCCGTCAATTTCGGCATAAAACCGGAAAGCGTGCGCAGTAAAGTGGACTTCCCTACCCCATTCGCTCCCAGCAGGCAAGTCAATTCACCGCCGAACAAGTCGGCGGTAAGATTTTCAATTAACGGCTTGCTTCCATTTTTTGCTTTGTAGCCAATGGATAAATTGCGGATTGATACTGTTTTTTCTTTCAGGGGGTAATTATTTTTTTAGTAAAATCTCAATTTCATTCATTTCCAAGCGAAATGATTTGTCAATGTCAATGAGGTCTTGGATAGCGCGACAGGCATGTAATACGGTCGCATGATCCCGTTTCCCCACAACGTTTCCTATATGAGAAAAAGAATATTTGGTGTGTTTTTTGCATAAAAACATTGTAACCTGACGCGCTTTAACTATCTCCTGCTTGCGGGATTTGGATTGTATATCCTTGATATCAACGTTTAGAAAAGCGCTTACAATATTTTGTATTTTTTCCGGCGTCAGAATTTTATCTTCAATTTTAATCGTTTTCTCAACTACTTTCTTGGTCAGCGCCATGTCTATTTCTTTGTTATAAACCAGTGCATGAGCAACTAAAGATGTTACAATTCCCTCTAAATCGCGCACATGTTCGGTAACATTTTCTGCAATGTAACAGATTATTTCTTCCGAAAGATTCAAACCGTCCTGTTTGATTTTATGGCGAAGAATTTGCTTTCTCAACTCCAAATCCGGTTTACGCAATTCGGCGGTCATCCCCCATTTCATGCGGGTAATCATTCGTTCTTCAAGACCTTGCATATCAATCGGCGCTTTATCCGAGGTTAAGACCAATTGTTTTCCCAACGTGTGCAAATGATTGAAAATAAAGAAATAAGCATTTTGCGTTTTTTCTTTTCCTACAAATTCCTGAATATCGTCAATAATTAAAACATCTACGCTTTGATAGAATTTAATAAAATCGTTAGTCGTATTGTTTCTGACGGCATCGGTATATTGCACCTGAAACAAATGAGACGAAATATAAATAATTTTTTTATCAGGATAAAGTTCCCTAATCCCGTTACCGATAGCATGACATAAATGCGTTTTTCCCACACCGGTACAACCGTGAATATACAGCGGGTTAAAGGTTTTACCAGGCTCTTTAATAATTGTTTCGCCAACCCTTCGAGCTAAAATATTGCTCGGACCTTCAAAAAAATTATGGAAACTGAAACGGTCGTTCAGATTTGTACGCCATTCTTGAGGCGATGTGAGCGGATTTTCGGGCGATTTATTCAAATTCGTAGCCGCTTTTTTCAAATCGTTCCCGGTGTTTATCGTTCGATCGCTTTGTATGGTTGTATGACCTTTTTTCTCATCAGAATTATCAACAAATACACGGTAATAGATAATCAGATTTTTTTTCCCTGTTATTCGCGATAAAGTAGCATGGATCAAATGAGCGTATTGTTCTTCTATATATTCGTAGAAAAAATGACTGGGAACTTGAATCGTAAAATCGCTCCCTTCGTATTTAATCGGTACGATCGGACGAAACCAGGTACTGTACGCTTTATCATTGACATTGTCCTTGATAATTTTCAAACACTCATTCCATAAAGATTTTGTTTCCACAATGATTTTGTTATTTAAAATTTTACTGAATCTAATTTATTACTTTTTTTTTCGTTATTTCCAGTGCAAATTTTGGAAAAAAATAGTTATAAAAAAAATGCTTTTATACTTGTTTTTTTAAATTTTTTATTTTAGCTTGTTTTTCAAAGTTTTAGAATTAAAAATGTAATATGCTTATTTTCAACATTATAACAAATATCGTCGAAACGGTTATTTTTTTTGTGACTTGCTCAAATGAATCGTATATTTCATTTAATACGTTTTTTGGATAGCATGAAAAATTTTTATTCAGTCCTACCCCTTTTTTAGAAAAATTCTAAATAGAGTTATTTTTAAGAATTAAAAAAAATCATTTTTTGCCAAAAACAGAAATATTAATATAACGCTTAGGATTTAATTTTAAGTCAAGTAGCAGATTGGAAGCATTCACTAATGTTGTATCCAGACGGTCGTATAAATCGCGATCATTCAACAAAAGTCCCAACGAATTGTCTTTCTTTTTAAGTTGCATCGTCAGTTGTTCTAAATTTTGAATCGTGTTGTCAATATGTTTGTACGTAGCATTCAAATCCATTTGCTTGAGTTGAGAACTGACTACGGCAAAGTCGGACGAAACCTGATTCAGATTAGCTACAATCGGGGGAATGTCTTTCGATAAAAGCAAGTTTAATTGACCGGTTGATGCATGCAGATTAGCGGTAGTCGCCGATATGTGATCGAGCGATTGCGAAAGCGCAGGGTTGTTCACTATGAGTTGAATGCCTTGTAAAATAGAATCAAGGCGAGGTAACATGGCTTCAAATTGAGGAAGTAAATTTTCAGAAACCTTGTCCATAATCCCTTTTTCGGAAGTACCTTCAATGGTATCGCCCATTTGACAATACTCGCTGACATATTTGTTAAGTTTCAGATTCAGGTATCCTCCGGAAGTCAACCCTGTTTTGATTTCCGCAAAAGAGCCTTTTTCCACTTTCATTTTCTTGTTTAAACTGATTTGAACAATGATGTTTCCATTCTCTTGAAATCCGTAAGACATGGCGCTAACGATACCGACTTTGAATCCGTCAACATAAACAGGACTTGAATTTTGAAGTTCGCTCACATCCGGCATTCGAACGTAATAGATATTTGCCGGTTTAAAAATATTGGTTCCTTTCAGATAATTGAGTCCAAAATAAAGGAGACCCAAGCTGACAAGGGTTATTATACCGATTACGATTTCTTTACTAAAATACTTTTTCATATTAATTTATTTAATGGGTACTTTCACTCCGTTTTCGAAAGTGATGATAAATGCGTCTTTAAAATCTCTAATTATTTTTTTTTGCAAATCATGAATTTCATTCCAATCGCGGGATTCTCCCACTGTGTATTTATAATATTTACCTTCAAAGTAATAATTCGCTTTATAACCTTTTAATTCCGGCGAGTTATGCGGTAATATTTTAGTGGAAGCAAGAATCTGAACTTTGTATATTATATCGGGCGAAACCGGTTTTTTTGTATTTTCCTTTTTTACAGGTATTTCAGGTATTTGTTCGTTTGGTTTCGGAATCTGCTCGCTATCCGGAACAACCTGTACCTGCTGCTGTTGCTCAACTTGACTTTTGTTTGCCGGTTTTTTTTCGATACTGTCAAATTCTTTTTTATATGCGGTAAACGCATTACTGATAGAACGCGCCAGATTTTTTTGCCCTTCCGAACTCAACAGGTAATTTTCCGACTCACGGTTGCTCAGATAATCCAATTCAATCAATATGCGAGGCATGGTTGATTTCCTGAGAACCAAATATCCGGCTTGTTTGACGCCATTATCGTCCCTGTCGGCAGTCTTTACCAATTCGTTCTGAACAAGCGACGCAAAATGAATACTTTGTTCTGCGTAGAGATTAACCATAAACTCAAATATAATATACGATTCCGATGAAGTCGGGTCAAATCCTTCATATTTCTGTTTGTAATTATCTTCCAACAGAATTACTGAATTTTCCCTTTTTGCTACTTCTATATTTTCCGCAATGCGTGTAACGCCGAACGTATATACTTCAGCTCCGCTAAAATATGAATTTCCCTTCAAAGAATTGGAGTGAATAGAAATAAAAAGATTGGCGTTCGCTTTATTGGCAATATCCGCCCGTTCATCCAATCCGATAAAAACATCCGTCTTACGGGTATAAACGATCTTAACATCCGGATGTTCTTCTGCAATATACTGACCTGCAAGCAGACTGACAGCAAGGTTGATATTTTTTTCTTCTCCCTTTCTTCCTAATGCTCCGGTATCTTTTCCTCCATGTCCGGGGTCAATTACAAGTACAAAAGCGCTTGCCGATACAGGAAACACAACAATGAACAATAGAATAACGAATAATATGTGACAAAGTTTTGACAATAGAATAATATTTGTTATTTCGGGGGCAAATTTACATGTTTATTTTTAATTATTCATAAAATATTGCTTAAATTATGGGAATGCTGCATTATATGTTGTCTGAATACTTGAATTATTTTATCTTTGTGGCGCAAAATCAAAGTATGGTACCGGTAGAGATTATAAAAAAATATTATCAGGAAGGAACTGAATTATATGAAATTTTGCTGGAACACAGTTTTTCGGTAGCAGATAAGTCTTTGTCCATAGCTCAGGTTCATCCTGAAATGAATTTGGATATTTCGTTTATTTACGAAGCGTCCATGTTGCACGACATTGGTATTTTTAAGACAAATGCTTCCGACATTCTTTGTTATGGCGAGTTTCCATACGTTTGTCATGGTTATCTGGGCAGCGATATATTAAAAGAAGAAGGATATCCACGTCATGCTCTTGTTTGCGAACGGCATACAGGCACAGGTTTGAGCTTGGATGTTATTATTAAGGATAATCTTCCTGTTCCGAAACGCGATATGCTGCCGGAAAGCATGGAAGAACAGCTTATTTGCTTTGCTGATAAATTTTTTTCAAAGACTCGCCCTCAAAGGGAAAAGTCTATTGATAAAATCAAAAAAAGTCTTTCTAAAAATGGAGAAGATTCGGTGAAAAAATTTGATAATTGGTGCAGGTTATTTTTGGGCTAATTTAAAACTGAATGACAAAACTTTCCTCGAAAGTATGGATAATTGTGTTTTTGACGCTTTTTGCCGGACAAAAAGCAATGACGCAAGATTCTGTTCCGAATGAACAGAACGTGAACGCTGCCGAAGATTCAATAGTTGCTAACATAATAGCGAATGATTCAATAGCAGCTAATGATTCGATATCCGCTAAATCCGACACTATCAAAAAGAAGGAGGACACTTTGGACGCGATTGTCAATATGACGGCAAAAGATTCTATGATAATGGTTATGGAAGGCGGAAATATGCTTTATTTATACAAGGAAGCTACCGTAAAATACAAAGATATTAACCTCAATTCGGAATATATCGAAATGAATGCCGATAAAAGCGAGCTTTATGCTCATTTTGGCTTGGATTCGGTTGGCGCAAAATTTGGATTTCCTGATTTTAAAACGGGCGATCAGGAAACGGAGATGGAACAGGTTTGGTATAATTTCAAGACAAAGAAAATGTACACCAAAAATGCCATTACTCAACAAGGCGATGGCTATATTACAGCCGAAGTTGCAAAAAAAATGCCGGATAACTCATTTTATATGAAAAATGGGAAATATACCACTTGTGACAATCACGACGATCCGCATTTCTATTTTAATCTTACAAGAGCAAAATTTCGTTCAGGAAAAAATACCGTTACCGGACCCGTTTATTTGGTTGTGGAAGATGTTCCTTTGCCGATTGCAGCGCCATTCTTTTTCTTTCCTTCAACCAAGTCGTATTCATCGGGAATATTGATGCCTACCTACGGAGATGAATTGGCGCGTGGATTTTCTTTGCAGAATGGCGGTTATTATTTTGCCTTTAGCGATTATATTGATTTGGCTCTCAGAGGACAGCTCTATACCAAAGGTTCATGGGGATTGTCTGCTAATTCGAATTATATTAAGCGGTATAAATATCGCGGAACTTTTGATGCATCCTATTTAGTTACCATTACGGGAGACAAGGATACAAAAAATTTACCCAATTCCGATTACTATCAATCGCGCGATATGAAAATAAGCTGGAACCATCAGCAGGATGCGAAAGCCAATCCATACGGCACGTTTACTGCAAGAGTTGATTTCTCTACTTCATCTTATAACCATAACAATTTCAACGCTACCTCATTAAGCGATATGTCGCAAAATACGAAAGCGTCGTCTGTCAGTTATGCGTATCGTTCCCCGACACATCCACTCTCGATCAATACTTCGTTTTCCGTTAATCAACGCTCTCAAGATTCTACTTTGACGGTTTCTTTGCCGGATATGACAATTTCTTTGAGTAACGTTTATCCATTTAAACGGAGAGAACAGGTGGGTAATGAACGTTGGTACGAAAAAATATATTTAAGCTATACCGGAACGATTAAAAACAGTATCAGTAATGTGAAAGAAAGCGAATTTCTTAATAAAAATTTGATCAAGGATTGGAGAAACGGTATTAAACATTCAATCCCAGTTTCCGCTTCATTCAATTTGCTGAAATATATTACGATAAGCACTAATTTTAATTATAATGAAAGCTGGTACACCAACCGGATTAATTATGATTACAGTTATAATCGGAATGCTATTGTCCCAATGGATACTACTTATGGATTTTACCGGATTTATGATTATAATGCAAGCGTCAGTATGAATACCAAACTGTATGGTATGTATAAACCATGGGCATTGTTTGGTAAATGGACCAAAGGCGTACAAATCCGTCATGTTTTGACTCCGTCGGTCAGTCTCAGCGGAGCGCCTGATTTTTCAGATCCGAAATATGGAATGTATAAAGATATTAGTTACATCAACAGTTCGATGCAAAGGGTTGTCCAACGATATTCGATTTATCAGAGCCAACTATTCGGAGGTCCTTCGTCGGGTCGTACAGGCGCAGTTAATTTTTCATTAACTAATAATGTGGAAATGAAAGTCCCCATAGCAGGAACCGACTCTGCACGCAAAATTTCTCTTATAGATAATCTTGGGTTGAATATGTCTTATAATTTTCTTGCCGATTCGATGAGATGGTCGAATTTAAGCGCCAATCTTCGGCTAAAGATATTAAATTCAACTTTAAATTTACAGGGAAATTTCGACACTTATACTTATAATGAAAATGGTCAACGCATCAATATTCCCCGATGGAAAGCCGGTAAAGGAATCGGGCGTTTTATGGGAACTTCTACTGGATACAGTTACACGTTTAATAATGAAACTTTTAAAAAATGGTTTAAAAAGGGTGACGCCGATTCAGGAAAAAAAGATGATACAGATTTGTCAACTGACCAGAATGAGGGAGATGATGAAAATATGGACGACGGAGGAACCCCAAAACCACATACCTCGTTGTTGGCTGCCAAAAAACAAGAGGGTACTTATGATTCCGACGGCTATCTTGTAACGACAATCCCGTGGAGTTTATCATTTAATTATAACATCAATTTAGCTTATGATATGCAGCATTTTAACAAGCTAACACGGGAATATCCATATAAAATCAGTCAAACCTTAGGGTTTAACGGAAATATTTCGCCTACTAAAGCATGGAAGTTTTCATTTAACGCCAGTTATGATTTTGATACCAAACGCATGGCGAGTTTTTATTGTACCCTTTCACGTCAAATGCACTGCTGGTCAATGACCGCTGCGGTTGTTCCAATCGGACCGTATCAGAACTACAGTTTCACAATAGCGGTTAATTCATCGTTGCTGCAAGATTTCAAATATCAGCAAAGCAGCAGCTATCGGGATGCTCAAAATTGGGGAAACTGATTTAACTAAATGGTAAATAGTAAATGATAAATGGCAAATAGTAAATGGTAAATGGTAAATAGTAAATGAAATTATGGACGTAAAAATCGAACAATCATGGAAAGAGCATTTGGCTTCTGAATTTGAAAAATCCTATTTTCAGACGCTAACTGATTTTGTCAAACAGGAATATGCCACAAAGAAGATTTATCCCAAAGGAAGCCTGATTTTCAATGCCTTTGATAAAACGCCTTTTGATAAGGTCAAAGTAGTTATTATCGGGCAAGATCCTTATCATGAACCGGGGCAGGCGCACGGATTGTGTTTCTCGGTAAATGATGGTATTGCGCTGCCGCCTTCGCTTCAAAATATTTACAAAGAATTGGAAGACGATTCAGGTATTTCTCAAAAAACTTCCGGAAATTTGGAACGCTGGGCAGAACAGGGAGTTTTGTTACTGAACGCTACATTAACCGTTCGCGCACATCAAGCCGGTTCGCATCAGAAGCAAGGCTGGGAAGAATTTACGGATGCCGTCATTCATTGCGTTGCCGAAGAAAAAGAACATGTCGTTTTTATCCTTTGGGGATCCTACGCTCAAAAAAAGGGAGAATTTATAGATCCTCTCAAGCATCGCGTATTGAAATCGGCACATCCCTCGCCCCTGTCGGTTTATCGTGGCTTTTTCGGAAGCAAACCTTTCAGTAAAACCAATCAATACCTCATTCAAACCGGACAAACTCCGATTCAGTGGTAAAAGGAAGAAGGTATTAAAATAATTTGTATATTTGCACATTAAAACATCTTATTATGTTATTGCCAAAAAAATTAAAACCGGATAATCTGAAAGATACACTGGTAGAAATCAGATATTTGCAGGGAATTCAGCAGGTATTAATGCTTGGTTTTGTTGCGAGCATACTTGAACCTTTGGGTTATCAATTTATATCCGCTCAAAATCAAAACATAAATATAGCATTCAATAACAATCAACAAATTGCTTTTGGTATGGGCAATAACAATGGCGGTTTTTTTATCAAAGATAATATACGAATACAATTTGTTTCCAATCAAATTATTTTCAACTGTATGGCTGACAAATATGTAGGCTGGGAAAAATATTTTCAAATAATTTCAGACGTAATAAGTAATTTATTTAACAAAAATGCAATAAAAGGATTTAACAGGGTAGGAATCAGATATATTAGCGAATTTATAGATATAGATATATATCAAGGAATAAAAGGAACAATTGATATTTCAAATACAGGATTGAAATTAGATAATTCAATTTTAAGGCTGGCAGATGAGTCTAACAATTTGAAAACTTATGTGGTATTGACTAATAAAGCCAAGAGAATATCACAAACGCCACAGGGACAAAAAATAATTGAAGCATCATTGGTTGATGTAAATGTTTATGAAAGTTTCAATCCTGTCTCAGATTTAGATGTATTGAATAATAAATTAAATCAAATACATACTAAAGAGAAAGAAGTCTTCTTCGGTTTATTAAACAATGAATTTTTAAATACATTAAATCCCGAATATTAAAAAATGATACCAATATATGACATATCGCAGATTTATAACGAAAATGCGTATTTACATACCAATTATATTCAAGTGTTTGAAAATGATGTCGTTGAGGAAAGGTATGACTCAAACTTGCCAAAATCAATATTAAACTTGTGGGAAAATAAAAACGATGATGAAATCCATACTTGCAATTTTCTTGAACAACAAGATAAAAATAAGCGATGGATACATTTGTATAGTATGTTTGAAAATTCTTTTGAACAAAAAAAAGAATTATTTAAAGATATTCAATCGAATATAATATTTGCTGATTTTAAGCAATCATTGTCGGAAATTCTTACAGTATATCCCGAAGTAATTAGCGTTGGCGCTTCAAATGATGAATGTATATATATTTATTTTGAAAAAAATAATAAATCTGTTTATTTTGATTTATTTTTTGAGCCTAACAGTCAAACAGAAGTAGCTTTAACTATATTTGAAAACAAAGTATCCAAACTCTCTTTTACAGACTACTTGGATAATTCAATTAATATCTTAAAAAAAGAATTTATTACTGAAGATGAATTATCCTACTCGTCTCTTGCCGAAATCTAATTATAAAAAAATAAAGTGTACAGATCATTTGTTTCCTTTGTTTCTGATACATTACACGAGAACAAAGAATTTATTTATAAAAGAAACTCATGAAATAAATCCGGACGAAATAATTTTGCAATCTGACCATTTAAGAGATCTTTCTACAAATTTATTAGGCGAATTTCTTATAGAAGATAATAAAATTGAAATTACAGAAAAAGTGAAACGAGATTTTTTTAATGAATGTTGGAATGAAGGCGATGAAGCGAGAATTCCTAAATATGGGGATGATTTTTGCATAAATGAAGATAGAGGTTGTTGCTTTTGGAAAATAGGAACAATCATTTCACTACAATTTTCTCATAAAAATAACATTGATAACAGTGTATATGAATTGATTTTTAATGTATCACATACTCCTATAAAATGCAATTTTTGGCATTTTTCCATCAAAGTTTTTGATAATAAAAATAATGAAATAAGCACATTAGATATTGGAACAGGACTAAAAAGGCAGCTTTGGAAAAAAGCAAAGGAACAATTGGTAAAATACGCCCTGATTGAAACTCCAATTTTCAATAAATTAGACTCCAAATACTACAAAGAATAAAGAAAATTAATACACTATCCAAATGAAAAAATCTTTTGAAATAGAAATGAAAGTTCGCGACTACGAGTGCGATTCGCAGGGAGTTGTGAATAATGCCAATTATTTGCATTATATGGAAAATACGCGGCATGAATTTATGTGCAGCTTGGGAATTACGTTCAAAGAATCGCATTTGATGCGGATTGATCCGATTGTTGTGAGAGCCAACCTTCATTATAAAACGTCGCTGACCGGCGGCGATGCGTTCATCTCAAGGCTGACGGTTGATAGAAAAGGCGTAAAAATGTTCTTTAATCAGACGATTTATCGAAAGAGTGACAACGTTTTGTGTTGCAGCGCTATGATTGAAGTTGCCATTTTATTGAACGGAAAACCTTCGCGCGGCGATTTTTTTGATGATAAAATGAAAGATTATTTGTAACTTTACCGAAAATTTTAACCAAAACCAAAAAATATGTGTAATCAAGACCTGATTTATCAAATTGGTATT
>Ga0123357_10007247_pt1 | contig 13680 bp, 4 predicted proteins | sample TergutEmb28metaG_FD_89873 | JGI IMG/M metagenome (GOLD analysis project Ga0123357, IMG submission 89873) | Embiratermes neotenicus P4 segment gut microbial communities from Petit-Saut dam, French Guiana - Emb289 P4 | ecosystem: Host-associated > Arthropoda: Insects > Digestive system > Gut ... | reverse complement strand
CCTTGTGGACTTCGTGGTCTTCCCTCCTGGGCATGGCAGAAGTGTAACCGACTTCTGAGGTTGGGACGCCCATGAGGCGCGTTTACGTTGTCCCGATGACGAGTGGTGATATAGGAGGATGTAGTGAGGGCCCTTAAACCTAAATTCTACCGTCACTGCGGGAATCCTCCCCTTCATGGAAAATTCCCACGGTAGAACCGGGAATCGAACCCGGGACCTCATGATTAGTAGGTAGAAAGACTGACCACTAGACCACGAGGCTGGTCAATGTAAATAGTTTATTATTCTAAAATTAATAGAGTTCTGTAACAAATATGAAGCGAGAGTGACGTGAAACACAGGGATTACTAATAGATATAAAAAAATATTCTTAAGTTAATGTTGTGATGTAAGGGATTTAAAACCAAGTATTTCATTATGTTTTTGTTTAACAGTATTGCAAGTGTGAGATTAAAAGATAAAAGATTGGCCATGTACGTATAACGTAGTATGGTGGTGGGTTCATACAACCATTGTTACAGTGGAATTGCAAAAATGTGGTATGTGTTGTTGATGGGTACATGTCACTGTCAACAATGCAACATTATGGCAAATTTATATGGCCGGTGACAATAGAATGTACTTAGGTCATCCTGTAGTTTCCGACATTCTTTCCGACTTTGACCAAATTTTTTAGTTTGTGGGAAGATTTGATATAATCCGCAATATCAAATTCCACGGAAATCCCTCCAGTGAGAGCCGCGCTGATACATGTGAACGGACGGACAGAAGGACGTGACAAAATTAGTAGGCGTTTTTCGCGATTACGCGAACGCATGGTTTAATATGGCGCTTTGAAGTAATATAAACTTTATAACTGCAGTTCCTTCTAATATGTCACATCTCCGGGAAAAACAAACAGAATGACGTGTTACGGCATCAAAAAACGGAACCTGAACCTTTACAAAACCGCGCTATCGTATAGGCATCTTTATAGAATCTGAGCACGTTGCCCTGCTGTGTGCCTCCAAACGAGGGGAAAAAAAACCGTGGCACTCTTTATTGACCGGTTGTTTCATAATACCCGAATTTCCCCTAATTCACTGACGAGTATTTTTAACAGGGCATCCCCTGCGGTTGCTAGACGTAGCTGTGCATCAGAAGAAAAAAGACAAGTTGTCAGTCGCAGTACAACCGATGTGCTGTGTAAATGCCTCTGAAAGAGAATATAATTTGTGTTGCAACTGATGACACGCCTCTTTCCATCTTTTGAGTTATGACACAACGGGATGTGTTTTATTAAATTACCTGTGCTTTGCTGGAAATTGGAATCCTGCTCGTACAAAATATGGTTTTCGGTTAATACCTTTCCTGGTAATTTGGGCCAGATAGAATGTTCTGTACTGAACATGTATTGTAGAGGTTGAAACCTAAGACAGAGAATATTGAGATATTTCAGAATCGATTTTGATAATCTTTTTAGATAACATGAACATGTTTAAAGCCCTTAAGCTTCGGACGTTCCTTATGATTAATTATATTTTCTTGTTTTGAATTTCTTACAAGCGATTATGCCTTTATAAATTTCAAGGAAGAAGAAGGGCCTTGAATTTAATTTTATCAATTGAACTCACAAGAGTTACTAAGTACAACGTGGTAGAAAAGGTATATATTAGATGAATTAATTTGGGATTTGAATAGTGTACCTCCTAGATTATTTCCAACACCTCCTAAAGACATCTTTATTCCAACTAAATATCTCACTTTACTTCCTGAGTAAATTCCTACACCAAACTGCTAGCCTAATGGTGAGATGACCTTTCATTCTTCCTTTAGTATCTTGCAGCTGCCTCTTAACTAGGTACTGGGCGTTCTTGCCTAGGGGGTAAAGCGTCCAGAGTTAAGGATGACTGGAACTCTACCCCCGCTCACCATTTAACTTCTTAGTGTGAACATGGGAAAATTCACCCATTCTATTACGAGGAAGTAACTGACTCCATGCAGCATTGCCCTTGCTTGAGATCCTCTCAACTTCTCAGCTATTCAAGAAGATCTAAGAATTTTTTATACTCGACGATCATTTACCGTGTTTACAAGAGCCCAATTCTGATGTCCAGTTTGCACCAAAATGTTCCCGGAATCACTTTATTTCTGAGAAACAGAAACAGTACAATTACTGAAGCTGCGTTTCCTTCAAGTGAGTCTCCTTGTGCAACTATACATTTCTGCCAACGACTGTAAAGGTGTTAGAAACATTCCTTGAAGCTATTTTGTGAAAGCATTTTCAGCTCTTCCGTCTCATTCTTAATGATGTCAGCAGCTTCACAAAAAGCGCCGTCCCTTCAGTGCTGATTGCAATCGAGGAAACAGGAAAAAATCAGCTGGGACAAGGTCAAAAGAGTTTGGGGGATGCTCCAGTGTTGTCACATTGTTCTTTGCTAAGAAATCCTTGACCAAAACCGACCGGTGTGCTGGAGCATTGCCGAGAAGGAGAAACCAAATGTTTGTTCTTTATTTTTCGGGGCATTTCCTTCTGACCGTGTCCCTAAGGCGACGAACCGACTTATGAGACAAAAATCTCCCCCATGCAGCAATTCCTATAAATTATACCAACGAATTCCTGTAAATTATACCAGCGAATTCCAGGAACTTTTTAAAGTTAATGCATATAATAAACCAGGAACACAGTGTCTTTTTGCGGTTACAGAATATAGGCTACGTTTCAAAGACTCATTCTTTTTAAGGTTGTGACACCGTATAAACTTAACTTTTGAAGGCCCTCGGCGTTTCCTAAACAAGTAGCAGTAACACCTGTCATTTCTCTTCTTCTAATTCCTTTTTTGTTTTGTAGTTTTGTTTTTTTCTGCTGTACTTTAGCTGCTTGGTTTATAGCAGGGAAGATAATTCCAACTTGTCTGATGGAAGATAATTCCAACTTGTCTGATGGTAGTTTCTAAGCTGCAGATCCCTGCCAGTTCGCCAGTTCTATGTCTTAAATTGCTTATTTCAGCTGTCGTGATTTGGGGACTGGTCGTTGTTGCCAAGGACTGCTTGGCTGTTTGCTACGGCGGGAGGGTAATATAAACTACGAACCCTTGCTTCAAGACACTTTGTAGGCCCCAGGCTTTTGTAGTTAGGCAGAGCGCTCCCCCTTGAGGCTTGCTGCTATAAATGGCTATGACAATTTGATGCGTAAAATGTAAGTTGGTTCTTTGAGAAGCAAGGCCGCACCGTAAATATTTTTGTTTTTCAGTTCTGACTGCCAGGCACTGCTATCTCATTTGAATACTGCCCACCATATTACTGACAGAGTGAAAATTTATGTCCGTTACTCTTTAATGACAATCTGTGGTATGGTAGAAGTATTCAACGTACTGTTCCTCCATGCATTTTTCTCTTTTCGCATTATTAGGTGCTAATGTATAGGTAAACAACTATACTTGTTAAGGCATTGTAGTTACTGGGGTAGCAAGTTACTTAAAATTTGTATAATCGCTAGAATTTATTAACTAACTGAGAAACTATCAGTTTCTTCCTTGAGAAGTTACTAGTAACGTACATATGTAATTAGCAGCATTTTATGGAATGAGCAAGTTCATTACCGTTTTCACAACAGCTGCTACTTTATCCTGATCCAAACTAAGTCATCCCACACCCTCCAATCCTATTTCTTTAAGATCCATTTACATATTATCATCCCTTCTAGGTCTGTGTCTTTCAAATGGTTTCTTTCCTTAAGATTTCCCTTCCACAATCCGTTATGCATTTTTCTTCTCCCCTATTCGTTTCACGTACCCCGCCCATCCTATCCTCCTTGATTTTTTTACGTGAATAATATTTAATGACATGTACAAATCATGCAGCTCGTTACTGTACACGTTTCCCCAGCCTCATATTACATTCTCCGTTTTAGATAACAATTTCTTCCTTAACATATTATTCTCGAAAAACCAAATACTGCAGGGTTATTAAATAATAGCACGGTGCTGAGGAAGAGTTAGGTAGGAGAAATTTTAACATCTCCAAAAACAACTGCTGAAATGAATCAACTAAATATGGAGCATATTAATGCTAATATATACTTGAAGACATGTACAATGCAAAGTATAGTTCGCGTATAAGCTGTCTGTGTTGTGATGTATTGTTACGAGATAAGTAAAATATATACAACAGGTGCCCTGATTCATTTAGTTTTCGTGATATAGGTCGCACCAAATTAAGATAACACGCTCCTCAGCAGTTTCATCAACAAGATAACAGCTCTTTGTTAAGTGTACTCAAGACACACAATGCACAGCAGGCTTCCGTTGTCATGCGTCATTCACGGGAATCTGCACTTTCCTGGCCGACGTCATGCAGACGCGAATGTAAAGCTCATGTGATTTTGCACGTTTTTCAGAGTACTTTTCGACCGTCAGTTGAAACTGCGACTTCTCTTGGAATGCACATATATTTCTATGCGATCGTTCTGCACAGCCATTACACGCGTATTTAAGAGGCGCGTTTAGTTTGATAATTTGATAGCTTGCGCCATTGAACGGTGACGAATACCTCGAAAATTAAGCGTCTCAGTTTACGATGTTGCATAAAACTTCAGGCTTATTTTTTTTTAAAAAGGGCGCGAATTTATTTTCACCCGGTATAACTGGTCATTATGATCTAGTGTGGAAGGTTCTGTTCTTTATTAGAGAAACGGGTACGTCATTAACTTGTTACTGATCTCTATTTTCATCCATTGCAGTATGAATGTGTCGCTTGGAAGTGGCCAAAAACCATATTACTTTTTTCAGCAACTTGATTACTATATACGATCTGCTGCTTGCTTTAATATTAGTTGTAAATGGCTACGCATTTTACCAATAAAGCACGTATGTGGATGTGTTTACTCTAATCTTAGAATAGGTAAGGACTGTTATTTTTACAATAATATAAACAGCCAACTAAATGCAACAATAATAATTATGTTAATAATTTACATCAGACCAACATGTCTCGGGCGATAATTTCGCCCATCCTCAGTTGCACTAGGCTGTGTTTACAGCTTGTGGTATAATGCACCGACGGTGCTGCCTGCTGGTGACTGCTGAGTTCCACCTCATCCTGGTCACCAGCATTGTCGGTGCTTTATACCACAAGCTGTAAACACAGTCTAGTGCTCCTGAGGATGCGAAATTATCACCCGAAACATGCCGAGCTGATTGAAATTATTAATAAAATTATTATTGTTGCATCTATTTGGCTGCTTATATTATTGTATCAACGATGTACTGTCACACAAACATCAAACCGTTATTTTTGTATACAGCAGTTACTGATTGGTTGTTTTTAATAAGGACGCCTTACTTTTATGAGAGAGGAGATGAGTTTTGAGATGTTATTTACATTAATTTCGTGCTTCAAGGGTTTAAATACCTACCATACCGAAACAATTGCTTAGAAGTTTATTTCACGCACTAATTGTTTTTTGTGATTAACTTTTTCTAACAAAAGCGGTGACATTCGAGGCTAACTTTGCAAGATGTTGTTGGGCGGGTAATCAACCAAACTGAATTCATCTTTTTTACTTTTGGTGAAGATCTTGAAGTACTCAATTTATCAGAATTGCTTCTCTCTTTCGAAGATGAAACATGACCACAGATTTTGATGGCAAATGACCTCACTTATATGCATTTATTTCAATATATTTTACAACCAATGTAGAATATTTGTAAGAGTTTTTATTGAAATATTTGTTTTTTATTCGTGTTGGAAAATAAAGTCCGGTTATGCCAAATGAAACGTAATCCGCCATCTTTTGCCTTTGTATCTCATTTGTCAGTATGTGGGTGATGCTGTATGGCGAACTTACTATGAGGTTTTACAGGTTTTTGGATGATTATCCGTTACTTCTGGTTAGTAAAACGAGTTAAATAAGATAATATATTGACGAATTAGTTTTTTGTTTTCCTGTATCGACTTTTGCCTGTTGTAACAATTATACGCTGCCTGTGAATGAAGCTGTTGTCAAACATGACCATTGTGTAGCTGGAGTTACTGTACGCGATCATTGGTCGTAAGTCGTGTGTGCTGTTAGGGCTCAGAACAACTGAGTAGCACTTTGGCCTGACTGACGTTTCAGTTGATGAGGGAAGGTAAACTGCTCTCGGGGCACCTTTTCCCCTCGCCCTTCTTGTTTTACTTAATGATGTTTTGTAAACTACAAGGTGTTGAATGTAGAATTAGCTAGGGCATGGTTATTTTTAGGCATTTTTATTTTTAGCTGACCACTTGGGAGATATAGGTTCAGATAGAAGGTTTATATTGAATTATATATTTGAGGAAACGGAGTTTAAGGATGTGTACTAGATTTATGTGATCCAGGATAGGGTCCAGTACCTGTCTGTTGTAGACACGGTAATGAACCATCTAGTTTGACAAAATACAGGAAATTTCTTGGAAAACGAACTACTGGTATTAACTGGCTGCGGTGCATCGACACCAATGACATGAATCGACATCTCCAAATGTGCAGATCAGCTCTTTATTGTTCTGTATTAAGGGAAGATAAAGGTGAATGCTTTTAAAACGAGTGTGGGAGGTTCAAGAAAGAGTGCAGGCGGATTGTTGTAGCATTACGACAAAGAAATTCCGTGTTATGAATATTATAAAGCCGTGTAGTCTGGTAGAAAATAACTGACGTTTTGTAAGTACGTGTTGCTTCTGTCTTCAGTGTCGATCTCTCCTACCATGAGGATGGAGGGAACAAGTTACTCCGAAACAAGGGCAAATTTATACAATTTTACACATCGTCACGGTTTGCAGTTCCATCCGTCAGAACCTCACATCTCACCAACTTCCTTGCTTAGGAAAAGAGGTGGAAATGAAACCGTGAATCTTCTTAAAGCGGCCAAGTCTCTCTCTCTCTCTCTCTCTCTCTCTCTCGGTTTTCTCTCTCCTTGTGCGAAACGAGAGAGTTTTAATAGGCGTCATAAATTTCAAAGGGGTTCGTGTGGTACTGCTATTTATCAGAGATTACACCACGAAACTCTGTTGCAGAATACTCCGTACAGCCTAGTAAGCCCACGATTCTAGAAATTTCTGTAAGATATTGTACAAAAAAAAAGTTAGTTTTTTTTGCATTGAACAATATATAACTGCATGAATCTGTAATTTATTTATTTATTTATTTATTTACTATTTGTTTGTGCAGATAACTGTTAATATAATGCTGTCTCTTTAAAGTTTAGCGACAACTATATGTACTGCCCTGTTTAACATGAATAATCTATTAATTCTTTCTACAGAGTGTATTTATTTGCTTAATATGATTCTTACAGGTAAAAACCATTATTTACTTATACAATATTAACGAAGAGGTGTTTATAATAGACACAAATTATGTTCTTTGTGACTACAAAGTGGATATTACATATGTTATGAGCCACGTGTCCCTCATATGACGGGTTGCCAAAATATTCACCCGTTACTCCACGCACTTTGCATCATTTTTTTTGATTCATGTTGTATGGGTTCAATACATTAATGCTACTCCAATTTTTACTGATTTTTAAACATTAGCGATTCACTAATTTCAACACGTAATGTATTATTATTTTCTTTGTTGATTAGGTTACCTTTATTGTTACTTTCTTTATAATTATCATCAATCACTATGAGGTGTGAAATATTTTATCTATTTTCTTGGAATTTTATACTTACGCCTAAAAGAACAAACCTATTAAGGACAGTCCTAATTATTACTTAAATGTAACTACACTATCGTCAAATCGCACCCCAGTAACTATGGAAACTGTAAGACTTACCAACCATATGTGATGTCACCAACGACACGTCATGGTGTAACTCACTTCGAGAGCCTGACTCACTTGCTACTTTACGTAAGTCAGTTTCGCCAGATTAGAACAGTGTCGATCCTTTTGCTGTTTAATGTGCTGAAGATGGGGGTTTTGGTAATTTTATTAGTTGTATTGTGTAGCTGTAAAAAGTGGCCCTTTCTTTAGAGGGAATATAGAATTAGTTGTGAAGAGGTCTCAGGAAGGGAAGACATCTAAGAAGGTTTGATGAAATGAATACCTCAGGATATGACACAAGGATGAACGTTGTGATGTATTCAAATGCCATACCGTTGTTAAAATTGTGCAATTAGGATTCTACAATAGGTTGGACGTTTGACTGGAATAGGAGAAGGACGGGATACCCGCAGAATTGTAATGAGAGTAAAAACCTTTATAAATTTAAAAAGAAAAACGCGAAGGTGTAGGTTGATGACGAAATTAAATCAGAGGACGGGAATTGTGCGTAACAAGCTCGGAATCGTGGCCAATGGCGAGCTCTGATATTGTCGTTATTGACTCTTCACCTTATGCTATCACGATATCAACCACACACAGAATTAAGACGAAATGGATTGGAATATTTTAATAGTTCCATCTTCCTTGCTTTAATCAGATCCAAAAATACATAAATAACGAAAAAAATGTACTTCGATATTCTATTATGTATTTTATGCACAATATTCTTACGAACATGTTTTAGCCGGTATTGTGGCCATCTTCAGGGTGATGTTTTTATTGCAAGAATGTAGTTCTAATAAGAAGACGGACGGAATACCGGCCGAAACACGTGGGTGAGGGTATTATGAATAAAATACATAAAAAAATATTGAAATTAATTTTGTTGGTTATTTATGTATTTTTGGAAAAGGAATATATTTTGAGGTTTTCACAGCTGTGTCGAATGCTAAATAGTAACTGAGGTTTCGAAGGATCGCATGGTCAAGCAGTCCAAGAAGTTTCTTCGGTCTGCTTGACGTCGGTAACTGCTTATCGGTAGACACACAGGAAACACCACAGGAGACTAACAGGTCAGATAATATGTTCACTAAACATAGTAGTTTATTCTGTTATTTATGAGCGTTCGCAATATTGCGAAAAACAACTATTAGTTTCGTAATATCTGCTTATCCGCCCATATGGAAGAACTAGGCTCCCACTGGACGGATTTTAATGAAATTTGATATTTGAGTATTTGTCGAAAATCCGTCGAGAAAACTGGACTTTCATTGAAGTCTGAGAAAAATAACAGGTTCTTTACCTGAAGTCCTATGTACATCTATGATAACCTCTGGCTTAATTCTTCTTACAATGAGAAATGTTTCAGACAGAATTTGTAGAGAAAATAAAAAACACACATCTTGTGTTCAATAGCTTTTTTTTTCCAGAAAATCTTGCCGTTTATCAATTAATGTGGAAGAATACGGTAGAGTCTGACAGGCCACAGATGACAGTATGATACGACGCATGCGCCTGGCTTGCTGCATGTCTAAGGCTACAGACACGCAGAATATTTAATACTCGCTGCTTTACCACGGCAACAGTGGTTACGCGAAAGCATCTCAGTGTTACGTTTATAGGCACACTGATGTCTTGTTCATTCTTATACCGACGACATACGTTCTATATGATCACTTTTCTCATTCGTCGCTAATGTCTTCAGTTTGCAAAAAATTTGTACTGGGAACTCGTTGCCTGTTTTCTAAAGGCACATTTAATCACCAAAACTCTTCTACAGATTTAAATTAAGTTTTACTCTCGGAACTGCATTAAAAGTTTATTGGCAAATCTAATTTTGTTCCGTATCCATTGAATATGAGTTTCTCCGAAATTTTTCGTTTTTTACATTTAAACGACGTTCTATAAAACTAAATTGGGATGCAGACCAAGATTACTGGGCCTTGTTGCAGATATTTTCCACGTGCAGTGTGCTTCATATTTTTCAAAACGCCATATTTATAAGTTTAGCATCTTACTCTTATATTACTGAAGTACCAGCACACTGTTTCAAAGTGAATTGCTTTGGAACTGAATCTAAAATAACAAGAGTGCAAACTATATCAGCCAACTTGAAGATACTAACCTAGGGTCTGTACAAAGTGGCTAAGGAAAGCCGCTGAACCTGTAAACATAGCCGGCATCCGTGCCTGACTTCCCACTTTTGGCCTCCTGAATACAAAGCAAGAGCGTGAAACTCAGCCGCAGTCATATACAGCGTCGCCAAGAAGTAACTCTAACTTACCACGTGGATCTGTGCGTGCACACAGATTACCGTGGTGCGCTGTGGTAACCGTAGGTGGTGGCAACGCTCATGACGCACTGCATGCACTAACAGGTACTGACAATGCTGCCATTAGACACCTGACGGCATCAAAACGCACCACGGCGCACTGCATTGACATACGGTTCCTCGTCGTTAAGTAAGGGCACGGTGTCTTCTCGGGTCACTCCGTGTCTGTGTATTTGTGTGGTTAATAAGAATTTATTAACTTATTTAAACTAACTTTATAATTTACACTATGCCACGTTGAACAGAAGAAGATAGTGATTGATTGTTGTTTATTTAACAACGATTTTTAACTCGATATTTTATGTAGTCCTAAATAAGAGGCTGTGACTTTTTCTTTGTTTATTTAAAATGATGCCTCAATCGAACATGCGCTGAATAACATCAGTTATTGTAATATGATTATTATGAATTTGAATGCCGAATTTTGGAGAATGTAGAAACAAGGCTGTTAGGCTATTTTGCTTAGATTACGAGAGAATGAAACGCTGGACTACCGAATACAGAAATGGAATAGCCATTGCATGTGTACGTTGATGCTCAGTCCATCGAAGATATTTACAGTTAGTGACTGGATTTATGGTACGAAAATAAATTCCTCACAGACTCCGTATCCCGCTAGACTTGTTGCGATATCCTCTCCAGCGTATTTCTTTACTTTCCCCTCCAGTCGTCTAGCCATTCTGTTCACAGGAATGTTGGTAATGATAAACACGTGATATCGAGAGACTGTTGTTGGTCGTCGTGGACCAGAGGGAGGCTCGAGAGAAATGCGAAAGGAATATAAGTTGGAGGTATCGAGCTCTGTTGTCTCCAAACTCCATGGGACTTCTTTCCGTTGCCTCAGTGTAACTTTATCTAACAGGAATAGTTAATGCGACCCTGATGACACTCGCATTTGATTTGTCCTGTAATGACGTGCATTAATGTGCCTAAAAAATGACACGCAAGTGTTAATAATCCGTATGTGCGGATCCTAATTCAATTTTTGGAGCTTTCAGATGGCTGGTTTTTCGAAATGAACTTTCTGTTACCCTCCGACTACGATTTATCAAATAATTTAACGAGCAACAATTGGTGTGTAGCTGACAGAGTTGTATTGCGAATTAACGAGAATTAAGTGCGAACTTTGCCTCCAGCATGCATTTGGTCCTAAAATTTAGTTACGAATGCTCTGTCAGTCTGTGTTGACTCATGTAACTGGCGTAATGCCCATCGAAAATTAAAAGTAAACTTTAACTATTTGTTGTATATGATTTGATATATTATATTTTATTGGCTGGGTCACATTACAGAATTGCAGTGATATGCATGTTAAAATCCAGTTTTCTGCAGTGCACGTATTTTATATTAAATTCTATATTGTTAATGAAATTTTAATCTTAAATTCTGTATTAATATCACACATTTCTTTTAAGTTTTAGCTGTCGCACTGGGTTTATTTTTTAGGTCCAAGCTATGACGTTTGTTTAATATATATTTTTTGAAATTTAATGGCCTGCCGATCCTACGTGTGATGTCGTTATTGTCTGCACAGTGTAGAACTTGCGGATTACTTCATCATTAACACCAAACAGTTTAGCGTGGCAGTAGGGTCCGAAAATTGTGGTTGGGGGATACCAGATTTGATTCGCGGCGGATCATTGGATGACCTGATTCAGTTCCTTCGTTTTCTCGGTTTCCAAGAAAATGCCAGAATAGTACCTTCATTAGGCCACGACCTATTTTCTTCTAGATCCTTTGCAATTCACGAACCCATTTTCTTCTAGATCCTTTGCAATTCACAAACCTATTTTCTTCTAGATCCTTTGCAATTCAGAAACCAGTTTTCTTCTAGAACCTTTGCAATTCACAAACCCATTTTCTTCTAGATCCTTTTCAATTCACAAACCAGTTTTCTTCTAGATCCTTTGCAATTCACAAGCCCATTTTCTTCTAGATCCTTTGCAATTCACAAACCAGTTTTCTTCTAGATCCTTTGCAATTCACAAACCATTTTTTTCTAGATCCTTTGCAATTCACAAACCCATTTTCTTCTAGATCCTTTGCAATTCACAAATCGCCCTGCCGTTCGACGCTATACGGGAAGGTACCTAAAATGTTTTGTTAAATTTTCAAGAGGGAGTTTCCCACAAGAAAATAAGGAAAAAGGCTCATATCAATACATGTCCGCAAACATCTATTCTGCGAGTTACGGCGCTCGCGTTCACCCGGCCTCAATCCTTTAGGTTTTCATTTGTGTGTACCCTTAAAGCCCCTAGTGTATTCTGCTCCAATTAAAAATGAAAATACACTTAAGCGACGCATTGTTTATGAGTGTCAAAATATTCCTAACCGCCCCGGAAAAATCTGTATTACACAGTCAGCAGTGCAAACTTCCACATTACACTCTGAATCTCTCCGTAACTTCAACTATATCTCATACCGGTAAACATGTTTGTTACAGTAGGATAAATTTTAATTATTTTCAGCTCATTCGTACAATTTATAGTCTGCTGTGTACCAAACATTGATTTCTTTGGTTGTTACGTGTAAGAGAGTGTCATTTAGTGGCATTAAAGAGTGTTTATCGCTGTCTATGGAATGATGCTTTGTTGCCTGTACGTGCAGACTTGTGCTTCAGCATAGTCTTGTAGGAAATCATACGTTACGTTCATTAACCACATAACTTGCATTCTTTGCGGTATAACAGTTGATGTAAGAAAATTTAAAAGGTAAAGTGATCCCGTTACAGGCCCAGTGTGGCCCAGAGGGTGGGTAGAGGTATAGCTCCACCCTTCCATGATCGTGGCACTAGAAGGAGGTGCGTGGTTAGCAGTACGCCCCAGCCGCACTTTACCCCCGGGAAAGATCCGGCACCCATTTTAGAGGAGGCATAACAGTTGATGTGTGATGTAAAAATTTATGAAGAAATCTTTTTTGTTTCTGTGAGTTCCGAGCAAATTACTCGAATCCTAAAGTAGGAATTGGTGGATTAAGTGCAGTCTTCGTTTCCCAGTTCGAAAGATATCTGAAAAGAATGTCGGAAGGGGTTGAATTGGGACTGTAGATACTCTGAGTGCGTCTATCTTTATCGTATCTCGTGAAGTGCTATGTCAAAACTTAGATCTGTTGTATAGAATATGTTTCAGTCACATCGTCCAAATTTAGTTTTTAGACGTAAAACATGCGTTTTATGGTATGGAATTCCTTATATTTAGTTTTCTCAAAAGAATCTAAAATTTAATCAGAATAAATTAATAGTTTTAAAGTAGGTACATTTATATTTCAATCGATTGTTGTAAGTTGACATTCGTTATTTCCCTTGTTTCCTGCCTTTGAAACCCTAGAAGTTACAAGACGTACCCTGCGATTAGCCAGGTGTTTTGGGGGATTTAATAACCTTTGACCTTCCGGTGTTAACCAACAGAGTGGTTTTGGGGTATATTTTTCAGGAACAGTCGCGTTGTGTGAAGTCTGTTCAGCAAGGTCGAAATTTCGTTTAATTGTGATCTAATGTAAGAGACTTTTTTAATCTTCACGTGTGTTGGAAAGACCATTGTTTTTATTGAACAAAGATTTCGGAAATATTTGCATAGCGTG
>Ga0123357_10007246_pt1 | contig 13680 bp, 14 predicted proteins | sample TergutEmb28metaG_FD_89873 | JGI IMG/M metagenome (GOLD analysis project Ga0123357, IMG submission 89873) | Embiratermes neotenicus P4 segment gut microbial communities from Petit-Saut dam, French Guiana - Emb289 P4 | ecosystem: Host-associated > Arthropoda: Insects > Digestive system > Gut ... | reverse complement strand
GGCCTCTACCTGACCAGACAGGACTACGGCGTGGAAGTCACCTTCGACACCTCCTACAAGATCTACGAGAACCTGACCATGCTCCTGGAACTCGGCTATATCCACCTGTGGCTTGATCAAAGCCGCGCAGTATGGGGCGCCGGCTCGACCCCAACGGGCAACGGCATCGGCGGCGTAAACCTGAAAGATGCTGTCAAAGCCATGCTGCACTTCCGCTACACCTTCTAAACACGCCTTTTTATCCGCATCACTTGGGGGGCCGCAGGGCCCCCTTTTTGATAGCAGAAATTTACCTTAAGGCAGAAATCCAGAAAGGCAGGCCGGGAAGGATAAGCAGGACATGTTCCACCGGGCATTGACTTTTCCCTGGAAGCGGATATCTTGAAAGTAAGCGGGCAGGAAGTGCTGTTACACCCCCTGCCCTGGGGCATCCCCCTGTATGTGAATACAAGTTTCAGGCCCCGGTATGGTAGTCACTCCGCCGGGGCCTGAGACGTTTAGCGGTTAAGCTTGCTGACGTTGGACGCGCACGGATTCATCACTTGATACATGCAAACAGCGCGACAATGAGCGCTATCTGTCCGGCAGCAATCCCCAACATCCATCTGAGCAAATCGTGTTTCAACTCAGCAAGCCTGATATCCAGATGTTCTTTCAAGCAGGCCATATCAGCGCGATTTTTTACCGTCTTTTCCAGCCGCACTCTTTTCCTTTTTGGCGCTTTTCTTTCGTGTTTTCAGGGGGAGATCCGCCGGAGCTTCCGGCATAAACGGAATCAGGCCGGCTTTCAGCGCAGCTTCCTGGACTTCACGCGGCTGTGTGCGAAGGTCAACGATACTCCCGGCTACCTGCTTCAGCCACACAAACGGATTGTCCTGCATGCGTTCGGGCAGGCAAAAGCGCGGATCCAGAGGAAACATGTTAACGGCTTCGCGGATCTCCCGGCTTTTGTTTTCCATGGTCGCCGGCGACACGCCAAAATGTTGCGCAATGTCACGCAGCTTCATATGCGGTTTTTGTGCGGGATCGTGCAGAAAATTGATCAGCCCTGCCGCATGAACCATGCCCGCAGCCCAGCTTTGCGTCTTGCCGCGCCCTAAAGGAAGCCACGTCCCACAGGCGGCCTCAAGCAAGTCTTCGCAGACCCCAACGTAACTTTCCGTCAGGTGGGAGGTACAAAAGTCCTTCATCAACACGGCAATCTCGTCAAGCCGCTGCGCATCCGGCGCCCCAACCGCACGCTCCACACGCTGAACGACACGATCATCCTCCATGTCGTCCTCGTCCTCGTCCTCGTCTTCGTCCTCCAAGTCCCAGTCAATATATTGCGGCGGACTTTCCCCCTTTCTTTCCACGATGCGGGGATAGCGCTTCCTGCCCTCTGCCGGAGGATTGACGGCCAGCAAGTGCACTTCATGCCACCAGTCATCGCCGAAATCAAACCAATAGAAAAAGGACTTCCCGATTTTCAGATCCAGCGAGGCAATGCTGGTTGCCTCCGCGCTTTTCTCTCCAGGATCTGCTTCGTCCAAGGCGAGGCCGTAGCGGACGGCCTTTCTGTCCATCGGCTTTTTCGCGCCGATCTGAAATTCATACATATGCTCGTCGTAGCGGTCAAACGCGTTGAATATGGTCACATGCAAGTCATCCAGAGTGTGGGAGCCGCGCATATCTATGACCCGCGATGGCGCTTCCGGGTGTCTGGCCACAAAAGACTGGGAGACCGGCCCGCTCAGGAGCAGCACCTCAAAGCGGAATATTGTTTTTGCCGCTGCGGCGTCGTGTCGAGGCGTTTCTTTTTTGACCCACATACCCGCTCCTGTTTTTGACGTAGGTTGCACAGCCCGGGGAGCGGACGCTCCCCAGGCCGGTTTGTGCAGAAGAGCCGGAATGCCCTAATAGGCGTGATCATCCTTCAGATGTGCACGCGTCACAGGTCCGGCGAAGGTCTTGTACATCCAGAACTGGTAGCAGATGACAATGGGCACGAACACAAGCGCTACCCCGAGCATGATGGTCAGCGTCAGTTGGCTGGAAGATCCGTTGAAGGCGGTAATCGTCCAGGCCGGATTCATATTGGAAATGATCATGCTGGGGAACATGCCCAAGACGCCAAAGAACGTCACGCCGATAATGTACAGCCCGCTGCTTGCCCAAGCGCACAGCAGCTTGCCGGCCCGCAGAAAATACCGCACGCCGAGCAGGCCGACCACAGCCAAAAGCGGCGCCACGGCCAGGAAGGGGTATTGCAGATAATTGTTGTACAGCTTCGTATACATGGCGGTAAGCCCCAAAAAGGCGAGCGTCAAAATCAGCACGACCGGCCACAGGGCGATGGCAACGGCAATGGCCTTGGTGTGCAGTTGCCCTTCGGACTTGAGAGAAAGCCACAGCGCGCCGTGCAAGGTGAATATCAGCACGAAAAACACGCCGCCGGCCAGTCCGTAGGGGCTGAGCAGCCCGATCAGGCTGCCGTGGTACACGCCGTTCTGATCAATGGGAATGCCCATAAACAGGTTGGCAAAGGCCACGCCGAACAGCAGGGCGGGCAAGAAGTTGCCGAGAAATTGCATACCATCCCAGAACGGCGCCCAGCCGGGCAGCGTCTCCTTGCTGCGGAACTCGTAGGACACGGCCCGGAAGATAAGGGCGAAAAGCAAGATGAGCAGCGGCGCGTACAGCGCGCTGAACAGCACGGCATATGCCTTGGGGAAGGCCGCGAACGTCACTCCCCCCGCAGAGATGAGCCATACTTCGTTGCCGTCCCAATACGGGCCGGCGGCATTGTAGATGACGCGTTTCTCCTCTTCCGTCTTGCCAAGGAAGGGCAACAAGATGCCGAGACCGAAATCAAAGCCGTCAAGCAGAAAATACACGGCCCACAGCAGACCCCAGAGGCAGAACCAGGTAACTTGAAGAATCTGATATGTTTCCATGGCTAGCTCCTCGGGCCCAGACAGGCATATTTACGCATAAGATACACGGCAATCAGTCCCAACAGGCTGTAGACCACAATAAAGGCCACAAGAGATATGGCGACATTGCCGGGCGGCACGGGCGACACCGCGTCCGTCGTGCGCATGAGGCCGTGGACTATCCAGGGCTGCCGGCCCACTTCCGCCACCGTCCAGCCAAACGCCATCCCCAGATAAGGCAGGGGGATGGACCAGGCCAACGCGCTCGCAATCCCCGGGGGGAATTCCTCCTTGTTCCGCTGCAACAGGGCAAGCAGCGCCAGCAAGATGAAAAAGCCCCCAAGCCCCACCATAACGCGGAAGGACCAGAACGTGGAACTGATCGGCGGCCAGTCCTTTTCCGGGAAGGCTTTCAGACCCTTCACCTCAGCGTTGACATCGCCATACGACAGCCAACTCATAGCGCCGGGGATGGCCAGCCATTCCAGGCTGTTCATCTTGTTAACCCGGTCAGGGAACTGCAACAGATGCATGGGGGCCTTCTTCTGGGTTTCCCATTGGGCTTCCATGGCCGCCAGCTTGACAGGCTGGTGCTTGGCCACAACCATGCCCTGCTGGTGTCCGGTCACCATGGTGAGCAGCGCGCAGATCAGCGTAAAGGGCGCGACCATGCGGAAACAGCGGCGGAAAAAGTCGCTGTTGCTTTTACGCGCCAGATGCCAAGCGGAAATGCCGAGCACAAAGAAACCCGCAAGCATCCATGCGGAGGTGAGAGTGTGCGCATATTGGCCCCAGGCGTAGGGATTGGTGAGAACGGCGAGAAAGTTGTCAAGCTCGGCCCTGCCGTTACGGATCACATAGCCGACGGGATTCTGCATCCAGCCGTTGGCGAGAAGGATCCACACCGCGGAAATGTTGGAGGCAAGCGCCACCATCCAGATGGCGAAACAGTGGGTTTTTTTGCCCACGCGCTCCCAACCGAACGCCCAGACCGCCAGGAAGGTCGATTCCAGGAAGAAGGCCGCGGTAGCCTCAATGGCCAGCAGAGAACCAAAAATATCGCCTACATACATGGAATAGCGCGACCAGTTGGTTCCAAACTGGAATTCCAGGGTTATGCCGGTCACAACGCCCAGCGTGAAGTTGATAATGAACAGTTTGCCCCAAAACTTCGCCATGCGCTTGTAGACCTCATCTCCGGTCACGACATACCGCGTTTCCATCCATACCAGAAGCACGGAAAGTCCCAGCGTCAGCGGGACGAAGATAAAATGAAAAAATACCGCCACCGCAAACTGCAGGCGGGACAGCAAAACCACGTCATCCATAACTGAGTCCCCATAATAAAAGATTATCTTTGGGACGCTCGCCCCGGCGCTGCCGACGCAATTGTCTTAGCCGCCGCACTTGACAACAAGCGCCTGGCCGACGGCTTTGCCAAGCGCATGGCACTGGCCGAAGCCCTCGTGCCTGGGAGTCCATTGTATTTTTACGAAAGGCGCAGGCATCTCCATGTCCATGGAGGCCAGCCGTTCGTGAAGGATTTTCGGACTTTCGCCGGACCAGCCGTAAGAGCCGAAAGCTCCGCCGACACGGTTTTTCGGACGTAGTCCCTGCATATAGGCAAGCATGCCGGCCATGGCAGGCAAAACCCCGTTGTTATGGGTGGGGGATCCGGCAAGCACAGCGCCGCAGCGCGCCAATTCGGTCATCACCTCGCTGTGATGGTTGCTTTTCAGCGACATGACGCGCGACGGCACCCCCGCGTCTTCCAGGCCGCTTGCGACGGAATACGCCATCTTCTTTGTGGACTGCCACATGCTGTCATACATAACCAGCGCGCGCTTTTGGGGTTTTTGCTCGGCAAGGCGGGCGTAGGCGTCCAGAATATACCGCACGCTCTGCGTGCCGCGAAACATCAAACCGTGATCCGGGGCGATCAGATCAATGTCAAGACCGCCGAGCGCCTTCAGGGCGCTTGTCACCTGCGGCGAAAAGGGCAGAACGATGTTATAATAATAGGCTTCGACAGCATTGCGCAGACACTCTTCACTCACTTCGTCGGCATAGCGGACGGTGGACGCGATGTTTTGCCCGAAGGCGTCGTTGCTGATCAGCAGCTTGTCCTCGGGAATATAGGAGACCATGCTGTCAGGCCAGTGCAGCATCCGCGTTTCAAAAAATTGCAGGGTGCGCGAACCGATGTTGAGACTTTCACCGTTCTTCACAGCCTGCACAGGCCAGTCTTTACAGTCAAAATACCCCTGCATGGACTTCAGACCCATCTGCGAACAGAATATTTTTTCGGGCTTGCAGCGTACCACCAGCTCCGCCAAAACGCCTGCATGGTCAAGTTCCAGATGATTGCAGACGATATAATCCACCTTTTCCAGGGGAAGCGCCTTGGCTAGGCGGCACAGCATGGCGCCGGCGAAGGAGGAACTCACGGAATCAAAGAGCACGTTTTTCGCGTCTTTGATCAGATAGGCATTGTAGCTGGTGCCTTCCGGCACATACGCGTAGCCGTGGAAATCGCGCGTGTCGTAATCCACAGCACCGACCCAGAAGATATCCTTTTTAATTTCGACAGCTTGCATGTTCCCCCTTCCGTGCATATATATACGCTTTTTTGTTCCTGCAAAGCCCGCCCGTGAACGCATTCCGGGCGGCTGCCCTCCGGTTTTCGCCAAACAGTTTAGGGCTTGGGCGAAAACTCCGACTTCGCAGCGCCGCAAACGGGACAAGCCCAGTCAGCAGGCAGTTTTTCAAAAGGGGTGCCGGCAGGGATGTCGCCATCGCCCTGCGCCGGATCATATTCAAAACCACACACTTCACAGACGTGCTTTGTCATCAGAGGCTCCTTTATACTTCCGTTTTCCATAAACCATGAAGATTGCAATAGGCGCGCACAACATGCTTGCCCTTGCAGCCGCATTTGAATTCCGTTTCCGGCGCGTCGCCGGGCTTGAGGAAGCGGACACAGCAGCAATTGTCCCCAAGCAATTCCACCCACTGGATCCAGTGTTTTTCCTCCATGGGATGCGCAAGCGCCCCCACCGTCACCTTCATGCCTCTCTCGGTTTTTTCCGCGACAGGCACATGCTTTTCCTTGGACGCGTCGGTCGCGCCTTCCGTGAAGAGCGTCATCGGGGCGTTGCAGCACGCCGGCGTCCCCGCGCCGCCCTGGAAAACTTCCACGAGAGCGCCGCACGATTCGCATTTATAAAGCTCAAACTGTCTGGACATGGTTCCTCCTCAGGACATAAGGGTCTGCGCCCTGTATGCGAACGCATACTATGTTGTCTATCAAAAAAACATAGCGCCGGATGTGGCGAATGTCCAGAAAAAAATTGAAAATAAAAACAATGTTAATAAATTAAAAATGAAATAGGAATAATTCCTGATTGTTAATTGTTTTCATGGCTCCTGCGCTGTACGCCTAGTACATTAGGCAAAGCCGTCTCTTTTTCCGGCGGATGGAGGAAGCTTATGCTGCTCTGCCCGAGCCACAAACGGTGAAGCTTGGGGCAGCGCGCCAGCATGGCGGCCTGGGAGCCGCCTTCCACATACATAAGCGAACGGAGCGCGATGGGCATGCGCAGCAGTTCGGCGGCAAAGGCTTCGCCTGTCATGGGGGTGCGGCAATGGATGAAGAAGATATGCCCCTGCCTGTCCTGTCCCACAGCGGCGATGGAATGTTCCGGACCGCCGGGCAGCCAGAGCGCTTTGCCCTCAGTGTCTATCAGCCGGTAATTCTGGACAACGAGCCTATAGCGCGGCAAACGCTCTTCCCAGGGATCGCATTCGCGATCCAGAATAGCGGCCGGGGGCAAATCCGGCGCATCCGGCTCAGCCATGAAAAACGCTCCGAACTTGTTGTGTATTCTGGGGTTGTTCACGTAGTCGCCATAGCGCAGATACCCGGTGCTCGTCTTGCGATCCGGCAGGTACATGCTGGCGTTGATAGCCAGCACCAGATCGTGTTGTTCCGCCCAGGCCGAGAGCGAGTCGGGCGCGGGGCTCTCTGCGCTGACGCTGTGCAGACTGAAGCGGAACAAGGCCGGATCGATGCGCAGCATGTCGATGGTTGCGGCATCCTTTGCCCTGGAGGGGGCAAAGCTGGCGAACTGCAAGCCCGCTTCCAGATCCAGCCAAAGCGGGGCGGCATCGCCGCGTACAGCCCACAGCAGCGCACAGCACAGGAACGCGCACTGCAAGACCCTGAAAAAAAGAGCGCCGGAGGCAGGATGCTGTAAAATACCCATGCCCGCATGGTAAAATACTCTCAGGGCCTCCGCAAGTCGCCAAAACGAGGGTGTCGCCAACACGAGGGGATCTCAAAAAGGCATATTGACATATCAAATTATATGGATAAGTTCTGTGTGCCATCTGCTCTTCGCGTTTTTCGGCGAAGTGAACGTACAAGGAACGATCATGAATATAGCGCAACAGATCACCGCTGCGGAGCGTCCTTTCTATTCCCTGGAATTCTTTCCGCCCAAGGAAGAAAAGGACTGGCCGGCTTTTTTCGCGACTGTGGAACGGCTGCGAAGCATACGCCCGCTTTTTGTTTCCGTGACGTACGGCGCCGGCGGTTCCGGCCGGCATGCGACCCTCGCGCTGGCGCGCAAGCTCCGGGAAATGGAGTTGGAAACCATGGTCCATCTGACCTGCGTGGGCGCCGACAGGGCGAAGATTGCCGCGTTTTTACGCGAACTGAGCGACGCCGGCCTGGAAAATGTGCTTGCCCTGCGGGGCGATCCGCCACAGGGGCAGAGCGTGGACTGGGACAAGGCGGCTTTCCGTTATGCCGCTGATCTGGTGCGTTTCATACGCGAGCAGGATCCCCGGATGGGGATCGCGGTGGCCGGCTATCCGGCGGCGCATCCCGAATCCGCCACCTTCAGCGCGGACAGGGAGCACACCTGCGATAAAATCCGGGCCGGGGCCGACTTCGTCATCACGCAGCTTTTCTTCGATGTGCGCGAATATGAGGATTTCGTCCGCTATTTGCGGACAAACGGCATAACGACTCCAGTCATTCCCGGCGTATTGCCCATCCAGAGCCTTGAATCGGTACGGCGCATTCTTTCCCTGTGCGGGGCGAACATTCCCGGCAAGCTGTATTTGGAACTTGAAGCCGCGAACGAGCGCGGCGGCGCGGCCGCCGTGAAAGAAGCCGGCATCGCCTTTGCCGTGCGCCAGATCAGGCGTCTGTTGGAATTCGGCGCGCCGGGCGTTCACCTGTATACGCTGAACAGGGCTTCCACCTGTCTGCGTATTGTGGAAGAAGCAAGCTGCAGGGAGAAACGATGAGCGCCGATATGTCCGCCTTGGTGCTGCGTCATTTCAGCACCCATGACACCTTTGCCCGCCATATGGGCATTGAGCTGCTTGAGATAAAGCCCGGCTACGCCAAGGCCGTCATGCCGCTGGATGCGCCGCAGAAAAACGGGGTGGGCATGGCCCACGGCGGCGCTATTTTCGGCTTGGCCGACGTGGCCTTCGGCGGCGCGTGCAATTCCAGCGGCGCTGTCGCCTTGGGCATTGTGTCCTCCATCAACTACCTCTCGTCGGGCACAACAGGCCCGCTGACGGCCGAGGCCAGAGAACTGCGCCGGAGCCGCAAGATCGGCCATTATGAGGTGGACGTTTTTGACGGCAATGGCGTCCTGATGGCTGTATGCCGCGCAACGGCGTATTTCCGCAGCGACATGCTCCCCTGTGTGCCGGACGCGTAAACGCGTCAGGGCCGGCAGAGGCGCGCGACATGCGCCGTCAGCACGGCCAACACGCCGTCCGGGTCCAGTTCCGAGGTATCCACGATAAGGGCGTCATCAGCCGGACGCAAGGGTGCAAGCGCCCGTTCCCGATCCCTGGCGTCCCTCTCGCGGATGCCGGCGGCAAGCGCGGCAAGCGTGTGGCGCTCCCCACGCGCCTCCATTTCGTGCAGCCGGCGCCGGGCGCGCACTTCCGGGCCGGCGTCCAGAAAAAATTTACAGGGGGCGTCGGGAAACACCACTGTCCCCATATCGCGCCCCTCGGCCACAAGGGAGGAACGCGCGCCCATAGCGCGTTGCGCTTGTTTCAAGACCTCGCGGACCACGGGATGCCCGGCGACGCGCGAAGCCCACAGGCCCGCCTCCTCCGTCCGGATTTCATCTCCTACAGGCGCGCCGTTGCACAGCAGGCGGGATTCCCCCTTTTCCCCGCTCAAGGCAAAATGCAGTCCGGCACAGATTTCCCGCAGCGCGCGATCGCCGATATCCGCGTTTCCGCGCAGTGCAAGAGCCACACGGCGGAACATGGCGCCGCTGTCAAGATAGGGGATGCCCAGCGCTGCGGCAAGCTTGCGGGCGATCGTGCTTTTCCCGGCGCCGGCGGGGCCGTCCAGCGTCACAATCAACGAGGCAGAGGGCATAGTGCTTTACAGGCATCCAGAAAACGCCGGTTTTCCTCTTCCGTCCCGATGCTGACGCGCAGGAGATCCGGCAGGCCGTAGCCGGCCAGAGGCCGGATGATGATACCCCTGCGCAGGAGGTGTTCAAACAGCTCAGGCGCCGGAGGACTGCCCGCCGGAGGCCGGAACATGAGGAAATTCGCCTGGCTCGGCCAGACGCGGCAACCAAGCCCGCGCAACTCCCGGCTGAGGGTTTCCCGGCCGTTGCGGACAACCCGCAGGCTTTCCTCCCGGAACACGGTATCGTCCAAAGCGGCAAGCCCGGCTTCCTCCGCAAGGATGTTGACGGAAAAGGGCAGCCGTACCCGCCACAGATAGCCGGCAAGTTGCGGCGGCAGCAACGCGTAGCCCAGACGCAGACCCGCAAGCCCGAAGCTTTTTGAAAAGGTCCGCAAGACAGCCGCATTGGGAAAGGCATCCAGTTCCGGCAGCAGGCTGTGGGCGCTTTCGTCCTCCGCAAAGTCCATATAGGCTTCGTCCAGCACAAGCAGGCAGGCTGCCGGCAGGGCTTGGGCCAGTTTCGCGAGTTCCGCCACAGGGGGGCAATAGCCCGAAGGATTGTCGGGCGTGGTCACAAAAACCAGCACGGTGTCGGCATCAACAAGCCCCAACAGCGCCTCGTAGTCGAAGGAGAAATCTTCCTTCAGCGGCGCCTGGCGCAATTCCACGCCGCAGAAGCGGGTTTGCAGGGCATATATGCTGAAACAGGGACGGAAGGTCACGACATTATGGCGTCCCGGCACGGCGCGCGCGCGAATGAGCAGATCAATCAGCTCGTCCGAGCCGTTGCCCGCGACCACGCGCGCGGGATCAAGCCCGTGATGCCGCGCAAGCGCCGCCACAAGGCGGGGATTGCCGCCCTGGGGATAGCGAAACGCCTTGGCCGCATGCCGCTCAAGCGCCGCACACACCTGCGGAGAAGCGCCCAAAGGGTTTTCGTTGCTCGCCAGCTTGATGACCTGGCTCAAGCCGTAGCGCGCCTGAATTTCGTCAATGGAAAGACCGGGCGCATACGGCGTGAACCCTTCCACTTCGGGACGGACGCTGTCGGGACCTTGCAAAAGCATACTACATCCTGTCGGTATAAAAAAACGCCGTGCATCCTCCTCGCCGCTATACGTCTTATCTGGCCGGACGTATCGTCAGCACGGGCTGCTTCGCGTTTTTGACCACCTTTTCCGCCACGGAACCGAAAAGGATACGGTCGATGCCTTTACGTCCGTGAGTGCCCATGACGATCATGTCCACGTCTTCCTCATTGGCGCGGTTGATGATTTCTTCCGCCGCATAGCCGATGAGCACCTTGCTTGCGACCGGAACGCCGGCGAAATTTTCCGCGAGAAAGGTTTCCATGGACTTTTCCGCGCCGCTCACTATTTCACCCACAAAATTTTCAATGGTGCTCGGGGGGACATGGAAACCGACATACTGGCTCAAGGACGGCGCTGTATAGATGACAGACAACTGGGCGCCTGTCGATTTTGCCAGCATGGCGGCGTATTGAGCCACCTGCTTGCTGTGCTCGGACAGATCCACCGCGCAAAGTATTTTGGAGAACCGCATAACTTCCTCCTTGTGTATGTTGGCATACTAGGCTGATTCTTCCAGATAGACAAGACCCGGCAAAGTAGATAGGCTCCCTGCAAGAGCGGCAAAAAATGCCGGAGGCGGCATAGCGCGTCCTTAGTTATTTTAACGAGTTATACAATACACATTCTGGCACTTTTCTTGCTGGTTTTTTGCAAACGCCAACCCTGGAGGCGCTATGAAAATACGAATGGAAGAATTGAATGCCCTGCTCCAGCAGGAGCAAGCCGGTCAAAAAGCCCAACCCAAGGGAGAAGGCTTTGATGCGATGCTTGCCAAGGAGCTCCGGCAGCCGGGAGGCGGCGCACAGGGCACCTTGCCTCCGCCGCCGGGGGCACAGGCAGGGGTTATCGGCCAAATGCTGCTGGATCCGCAAGCGCAAGCGGAAGCCGCAGACCCGTTGGACGAGGCGCTTCAGCAGAGTTTGCAACAGGCTTCCGGCCTGCTTGATTCCATGAATGCCTATGTGAACGCGTTGTCGGCCCGCGGGGCGGACGGCAGTCTCAAAGCAATCTACCCTCTGCTTGAGGGGATGGAACAGCAGATGGACGCTCTGAAGCAAGGAGCCGCGCCTCTTGAAACAAAACATGCCGAATTCGCCGGCCTGATCAACGAACTTGAGGTCCTGACAACGACCGAAAAGTTCAAATTCAACCGGGGCGACTACATCTGACGTTTTTGCTCCCGCATTGATTACAACGCCGCGCACAACAGGGAGTGCGCGGCGTTTTTACGTTCAGGGCCGACTAGAGCAGCGCCGCCCGCGCCATATCCTGCAGCGTCAGAGACAGATTCGGGCTGAAAACCACGCGCTGCACTGTGGCGTTCCACACAAGACGGGGATTTTTGCCGCTTTTTGCCGTGCTGAGGTCATAGCAATCGAGCAGCAGCAGATGCCAGCCCGCCACAATGGCGCTTCTCGCTTTCTGCTCGGCAGCCGGCCAGAGCATGGCAAATTTTACGACGAGCGCATACTCGGCTTTGTCTGCATCTGTCTCCCACAGTTCATGCGGCAGGCGTCCAGGTATATCCGCCTGCCCGTGCAGAGCGGGCTGCCCCGTCTCTTGGGTCAGGGCAAAACGGATTAGTTCCGGCTTTGTCAGCGGCAAACCCTTTTCGTCCGGGGCGGCTTGCACAGGGTGAAGCGCCGCAGGGGCTTTTACGGCAGGCAGCCGGGGGAGCCTGCCCTCGCGGGAGAGTTGCATGGCGTGCATACGCACGATTGCTTCCGGCATGGACATGATGCGCTGCCTCCCGCGCCCGCCGCCCGGCAATGCAGGCATGTGGGCGTTACGTACTTCCTCCGTGCCCAAGGGCAAATTTTCCCGCCTGGATGGGGATGTTGCTATGATGCTGAACCCCTTTTCCGTCAAAGCTTGTGACAAGTTGTGGGCTAAAAAAGCAAACAAGGGCGAAGTTTCGTCCATCCAGGCCAAACCTGATCGGATGATCAGGCGACCCTGCCTGGGCAGCGCGCCGTGATGCGAGACGATTTGCGGATCCTGGTTCTGCGCGGGCAGCGCGCCCGCCGACATGGACGGCGCCGGAACGCTGACGGCAAACCAAAAAATGCACAGCGCATATGCGTTCTTCAACATGCCCGCTATTCTCCAGGCTGCCCGGAGTCCTGCTTACGGCGCGCGCGCACGAACCAGGCCGGGATGATGCCTGCCGCGCACACCACTGCGGTCAAGAAAAAACTCTCCCTGAACCCCATCATCTGCCCTTTGGCCGCAATCATCTCTGACAGGAAGTAATACGCCGCATCAGGATGCAACGCCCAAGTAAGAGTATCGTAGATCCCCGCTTGCATGAGCATCCGGGATATCTGCACGAGCGTGTCCGCAGCGATATGGTTGCCGGTCTGCATGGCGTTGAAGGATTGGCAGTAGAGCGTGGTCTGTTGCTCAAGGTACACGGACAAGACGCCTATGCCCAACGCGCCGCCGAACTGGCGCATAAAGTTGATGTTGCCCGCGCCATAGCCCATTTGTTCGGGCGGCAGCACCCGTACCGCGCCGCTGTTCAGCGCCGGCGAGATGAATGCCAAGCCCACGCGGCTGAGAAGCACCCAGCCCGAAAGTACCCAGAAATCCGTGGAGCTGTCCACGCCGGCCAAAAGCACGCTTGACCAGGCGACAATCGCCAGCCCGAGAATAATGAGCAGATTGGGCGGCAAGCGATCCGCCATCTCTCCTGACAGCGGCGCGAGGATCCCCAGAGCAAGCCCCGCCGGCAACAGCATGAGTCCGGCCTCGGTCGGGGCATATCCCTGCACAAGCTCCACAAAAAGCGGCACGAGATAGGTGGACCCAAAAAGTCCCATGCCAAGGATAAAGGACACAACGGCTGCTGCCAGAAAGCGGGGATTCGCGTAAACATCAAGCGGCAGAAGCGGCGTTTTGCATGTTTTTTCGCGCACAAGGAAAGCCGCCCAGGAATACGCGCTCACCACAAAGGATCCCCTGACGAAGCTCGAATCCCAGCCCAGGCGCTGGCCGTTGGATATCCCGCTTAAGAGCGACCCGACCGCGAGGCTCAACAGGAGAAAGCCAAGCAGATCGAAGGCGCCGACGTCGGCATTGCGCTTGTCCTGCCGAGGAAGAAATATGAGCACCAGTACGCTTCCGGCAAGACACAGGGGAATCCCTATAAAACAGATGAAGCGCCAGGAATAATTATCGACAAGTATGCCGCCGAGCGTCGGCCCAAGGGCCG
>Ga0123357_10007245_pt1 | contig 13680 bp, 7 predicted proteins | sample TergutEmb28metaG_FD_89873 | JGI IMG/M metagenome (GOLD analysis project Ga0123357, IMG submission 89873) | Embiratermes neotenicus P4 segment gut microbial communities from Petit-Saut dam, French Guiana - Emb289 P4 | ecosystem: Host-associated > Arthropoda: Insects > Digestive system > Gut ... | reverse complement strand
TTTTTCCAACCTTTGGGTGTTTTTTTCTTTAAAATTTTTTTTTTTTTTATATTTTCTAAATGGGGGGTGGGTGTTGGCCATTTTTTGGGGGCCCTTGAGTGTGGGGGGGGGGGGGGGGGTGTTCGAACCCCCAACCCCCCCTCCCCTCGGTACGCCACTGTGTACTTGGATGTCCCACTGAAGCACCGGGATCTTTTTACTGTTGCTTTTACACATTTGTCTTTTATGACAAAGATTACCTTGATGTACGCGTATTTTAATATCTTAGGTCACTTGGATACTACTTTTCGGTTTGTTAACCTACAAAACCCACCATAAGATTAATTCAGCTAAAGTCTGTTGTTTGGTAAGTGAACTGTCACTCGTAAATTACTTCAGTGACGTATCAAGGTCATCAAAGTGCGCAGTTAAAACACAAAAAACGGGTGGAAATCACACAAGCAGAGGTCAAAGCGGCCATCTCAGTTCAGCACGGAATAAGGAGTTCACGACGTTGGACCGAGCATAGTCACAATTTACACACATCGTGCAAATCCCATAGATTCTGGCTTTCAGCCATGAGATGGATAAAGCCCTTGTTATTTAATGTCGGATTATACAAGACGATGGAATCTGGTGACGAAATGACAGGAGACGAAGCGGTCGAGGCCTACTTCAAGGTACTATTTCAGCATTCACAAGGAGAGATTCAACAAAGTATCCATCAAGATAGTCGGTGCACAGACTGGGATTCGAAAAGGGTACCTCCTCCAGGCAAGTCGGAAATGTTCTCTCCTGAGCCGACCTGATCAGCTGCTGGCCAACAATGTAGCAGAAACACTAGAAATTGATCGTCCCATAATGCGATACACTGTACGAGGGTACATTTAGATCCAGGGCACAAACGCTAAGAACAGAATTGAGATATCACACTGGCTCTTTTCAGCGTGACTTGAGATATTTATTTAAAAACCTGTTAGCACGCGATCATTCAAAAAGCTGCGGTCACCCGTTTCATGACAAACACAGAGGGCACATTTCCATACTCCCTACTCTCTGTACTGTTCGACACACACGAATCTAAAGCCAGTTGCTACTTCCACACATTTCATAAGACAACATACCTTCCGTGCTAAGCCGATTGCGATAAACATCTGTCTGAAGCGGAACCTGGAAAAAACGGAAATCTGCTTTTATTCGACATTTTCTCCGGTTCCGAGAACATAAATACCAATCAAAATCTCTACGATATACGGCCAATTTTTTTTTTTCACGCGACAACGGAAACGAGAAAAGACAAAACGGAAAAGAGTCTAGTTCCATGTCTATTTTTTCTTTTCGAATAATTCTGTTTCGTATTTTTCCTCCTACAAAGTACCTCAGAAATAATAATCTGTCAAACATGGAAAACGACGACACATTTATGCCGACACTCCGAACGAACACTTTATAAATAAACATGATGCACAATGTAAGCCTATGTGGTGTGAATTCCTTAAATGTGATTTGATCACAAATAAAACAATTATGTCCTATGAATTATTCTTATCCAGGATTATACCCGGCTGTAATAAGTAGAAACAACACTGCAAGCAGGAATTTTTAGGTACCTTGTGAATCCGTTAAAAGCAAGTTGGCTATTCAGATATACATGTTAACACCGCTGGATATCTTAACTGATATGGGACCCTAGACCAAGATTATATTATCAACAGAGTAAGAAATTTTCCTATGACTACCTTAAGAGCAAACGCCATTAAATAAGCACACAAACACTACGATATTACTTGTTATACAGTAGCACCACGCATACGAAAAGGTACACATCTTTCAGACGAAGGCGTCCCACTGATTACATTCTTGTATGAATACAAGGCACAGACCAAATATGTATTATTACAGTGTAACAATTTTAAAAACGTCAGGCATTCGGACCTCAAGAGTGGACACTCACCCCTTGCAGTATCTGAAATTACTCTGCTCCTCCGTATGAGACCGGGACGAGCCTCCTTCGGTGGAATTATAGCTGAAATGAAATAAAACACGCCGCACAGTAAAATCCTTAACCACTACACGTTGTGATGAATTTTATTATGAACTCTAATTTTGAAACTTTATCAACTGCCCCGTTAATTAACCTGGAAAATATACCGGTTGCGAAAAATTCACCTGACCCACGAATTATTTTTCCTGTTAGTAAAAGAGACTGCCAGTAAGTCCATCTGGAGGACTAGGCCTGAATTCTTTAAACTCTCCAACACGACACCCCTATCTTTCTCGTGTCTCTAGAGAGTCGGGGCGGTCACAGTCAATTAAGTAATAATGCAGAATGCAGAATAAAATACGTGATCAAATCAAATGTGTCTGTGTCCACCTGCAGAATATCGAGTTAATGAATATGAAGACGTGGAAGTACGCGGTGTTGGCAGCCGGACTATATCAACTACGAGATTACTGCAAACATGGCTGCTGAACTTCAAACTGTAAGTCAGATATTTCGTTATTTTGCGTAGGCCCAGTCTGAACGCTTTAATTTTTCATACTCTTGAGTGGGTGAATTTTGTACACACATTAGAGAAATACTTGTCGGTAAATTTGCAACAAGCATGGCGGTGATCAAGAAAGTTCTTCAAATTTTCCTTTTGAATATTGGGATATGTGTACTCGACTACTACTTTGGAAAATATGGATAACAATGTTACATCTTCGACTCCACAAAGGGCTATGAGATGGGAGAGCAGAGGGTAATAAAAGTGTTAAGAAAACTATTATACTACAAATAAATACAATGCGGAAGTTAGAATAAATAGTAAAGGTAGCCCCGTAACATGTCGTGAAGGCACCGAGACAGGGTATAGTTATGGCTCTACTCATTCTTAAACTCGGTGCTGGATAGGGGTGGGTGGCAAACGCCAAGCGCCAGTCGCTTTATCGCGGGAAAGAACCCGTAGGCCTACACCACTCAACGGGAAAGAACCGGTGGGCCTACCCCACTACATGAGGTCGGTCTGGGCGGGTGTGAAAAAAAGATAATCTCTATCCGCACCGGCTTTCTAACCCCGAACCGTTCAGACCGTAGCAAGTCGCTATGCCGACTACGCTATCCCGGTCCGTACAACGAATGGTAGATGAAACGAACTGTTGTTTCGAATCCAAGTTATGTTACCTGAACACAAAAGATGGCAAGCGCAGCTTATTTTGGAAACATAGATTACTTACAAGTGAACCCTCACTTCAGTGTACTCTCCCAACTAACTCTCTTCCGGGATCTGCTATCGTTTAGTCTGGCAATTTACTGGAGTTTAGCAAAACATGTTGCCCCCATCTTGGTCATCTTCACCCGAGCACTATTCTAGCCTCTCCCAGAGTTCAAGGGAAAGTCCGAAACCAAAGGGACGAACCTAAAACTTCCGCATTCCCCAAGGTAACGGAAAACGAGTGAAGACAGGAAACAGTTCAACAGGAAATCTTCGTCGTGTGGTGCTTGATTAAACAAAGATAACATTCAGAGCGAGTCAGACAAGTGATGGCAACATTTCGATAATCGAGTCATACCAAGGGGTAAGAGCTGTTATCAAGTAGGAACCGGGAAGGGCACATATCCAAGTCCTCCAGTGGTATAATGCTCATACTAAGTCTAGCGAAAATCGTCAAATGTTTCGGTTTTTCAAAGCGGCACACAGTTTACATGCGCAGCATAGTGATCAAGAGACTCGTTCTTTCTCCTTGTAGAAAGGAAAGCAGGCCAAAGATCACAAATTACATATGAAGCCAGAAGATACTATCGAAGCAGATTCATAATCACTTTAAATATGAATAGTAAATGTGAATTCACTACACGCACGACTCTTTCGAAGACTCGATTTCATAATTGTCATAAATGACTATCACGCAGTGACACCTCAATTTTACTGCCAGTCCCTTCGATTTTCAACATCAAGACATAGTTTTGTCTTATACAAGACTATATCCGGTAAATTACAAATTCAGTGTGTGGGGCGTATCAAATGGCTTCTTTTCGCTGGCAATGTGGCGTTTCAGAAATAGGCACAAAACGCTTACAGGAACCAGTTTCAAAGCAAGATATTTCTAGTAACATCCAAAGCGCTAGTGCTTTGTTAAAAAAAAAAAAGTTACATGAGCATTCAATAGTTTCTTTCTGTTCCACCGGCAGTAAATTACGTGTGATCAGCTGTTACTCAAAACGGACTTTCATAGAATTCAGTCACGGAACTCAAATGTTCATCACCATCATCACATCTGTCAACAATATGATTAAATACTGCATGAATAAAATCTTTTAACCCCACCCAGGGTTTGTTCTCCCCAAGTAAATTCTCTACAAAGTTTCCCTACCTATTTGAAACGTGAGTATTTTGAAGTCTTTGCTCTTCTGGGACGTTACGCAGCGTTGAGTGGAAGTTACTTATAGATGTTTCCAGACAGCCTGCCAAGGACGCTGGACCCTTGAAGATGGGGCGGACAGGTTGTTCCGAAACGTCGCTAACTACCAATCTACGCTGCGCAAAATCCCATAAGAGCGAATATCTCATTTACACCGCGGCGGAGAAACTTGTTTAAGTCATGCAAACCACGAACCACCTAAGAGTCAATTATTCTAGTACCCGCAGGATGGAAGGTGGACTTTAGTTTATGACCTTCAGAGTTCAAATTACACATACAAACGCGCACGCACGCACGCACACACACCCATATATATATATATATATATCCGTAATTCATACTATCATATGCATTTGTGAGAAAATGTGCATGACGTTACGATATGTATTTGTATAGTTAACTGTAATAACGTTTCATGAATATTCAGTTAATATACTCCGGGTTCATGATTTGGCAATACGGAAATACCGAACGTCTGTACCATACGCAGTTCATCAAATAAACTCTTCTTCACTTAGAACAGTCCACATCTTGTATATTCTACGGTGTAGGGTGGAAAACAGAAAACTGCTGCTTTCTGTTTCCCTTCTGTGGTTTATTTCACGATGTTATCTATTCTAGACTATACGGCATCGACGGCGGATGAATGCATGTAAATACGAAGCGTTAGTGAGATACACATTGAGACGGCGCAACAGAAGCAATCTGATATACACCTGCCCCGGTACCATTTTGTCCACCACAAATCCCACATGGTTTGTCACTACGCTAACGGGCTTCAAAGTAATATGTTTGACGACTTTGGTTTCTCTAACCCATGAGAATCGCCCACAAATTCCCTCTTACATCCACTTTCCTTGCTTAAAATGAGAGAAAGTAGACTTCTAATGAGATCATCATGCTGTGTATCCGTTCTTGTGCTTAAACCTACTGACTGATACGAACAGCGTGCTACACCCTCAACGACATACTTTTTAGTGCGACCGCAACATTGCGAAAAGTGACTATTCGCTCCGTCATTGTCCGTCCGCGTGTAACAACTCGGCTCCCACCAGACGGAATTTCATGAAATTTGATATTTGAGAACTTCTCAAATATATGTCGAGAAAATTCATGTTTCATTAAAATTTGACAATAATAAAGGGTATTTTACAAGAATGCTTATGTACATTTATGATAACATCTCGCCCAACTCTTCTTAGAATGAGATATGTTTCAGGCAAAAGTTGTAGAGGAAATCAAAACATTTCACGTTCAATTTTCTTTTCAGAATTTCGTGCCGTTTATGAGATAATATGGAAAAATGTGGTACAGTAGGACAGGTCACAGATGGCAATATAATACAGCATAGAAAAGCTGCGATTTTCCTGCAGCATAACGAAGGCATGAAAGCACATACACACTCGTAACATGTAATACTTATTGCTTTTCCACTGCAACAATGGCTATGCGAAAGCGCTCAATGTTATGTTATACGAGCACTGCCTGTCTTGTTTTAATTTTCTGCAACCAGTAACAACAATATGGCGAATGCGTCAACTTCGAAAGCGGGAAGTTTCGCAAGTTCTGCCCGAGAAGAACCCAACAGAGGGCCATTGCTATTTTATTCGCTATTCGCAAGAGGTGTATAACATGAAGACTGTATCTGCCGGAATGCTCACTCCTCCTTTCGTCCGTGTATTTCACCTCCAAAGCTCTTCGCGGTACGTAATATTAGGTCTCTGACTAATTTACCTTTGTTCTGCAGCCTATGTACGTAAGAATCGCAGCGCATCTGCAAAAAATATTTAATACGGGACTGTAACCAGGCATGTCTTCCTTGCAGTAACTCAAACGGACCATACTCGGTTTGTAATTAATGTATGCCATATGAACTGACACCTGAGATCCCGAAATATGAAAAAAGAATACAATAAAATAGATAGATCCACTTCAAGGTGTCGATTCCTCTCTTATAACTGCCCCTGTCCTTGTAACACATTTAAACAGACTCCATGATGTCCAACATACGCATCAAGTTTTCCAACGTTTCCATCTGTCAGCGCAACTGGAGCAAATAAATGACAAGCGGCCACCAAAACTGCTGCTGGAATGACTGCGCAAAACCGTCCAATTTCTTGCCACAGCTGTGTTAAAGTGTTGCTGGCTTCGTGCCGTACACCGCGTCCTTCAAGTAACCCCGCAACAAAAAGTGGGGTGGGGTTAAATCAAGCGATTGTGGGGATACTCAACAGATCGTCAACGTCCATTCCCTCGTTCGAGAAAACTGATGTCAATCAAGATACAATGGCTGGGGTATTCGGTCTCGTTGATACCTCACGTTCTCACCTCCGTACACCTGAAGAACAGCGGGAACAATGAATAATAGACATCTTCTTTGGACATGCATACAACCTCTGATCATAACGTTTTCGTCAACTGCTATGGTCAAGCAACTTCACGTTTTGTGCGGATCTCTATATGCAGGTAAATGTTTATGGCTTGCAAAATCACACTTCATGTGCGGCACGAAGCCTACACACACACACACACACACATGTAAATTTCAACCCACATAGACTGACTCCTGGCTGTTTTATAAGCCCATGACCCGTAGTCACAAAAACCAGTAAACTGATCATCATGGACATGTCATGCAGGGCAGACAATCAGGGTAACTCACAGTGCTAGAGGTGGGCTGACGGGCTTTGAAATGAATTAACTAAAGCAATGAAAGGTGTTAGTTATTAACAGGTATAAGCACATATTGTTTGACTCAATGCAAAGTTACGTATGTAGGCCTACTCGCGCATGTTAATAAATTGCCCATCTCCTTGTATTAGTTACTTCACTCCAAAACACCATCTGACATTTCTGCCCCGCTCAGTTAACAGTCGTCTACATTGAACTTTCGACGAAAGGGAAGGCAGAAAAAAATTACTTCGACTTAAATACTATTTCAAATGCATCGCAGTTATTTAGTTAATTTAATCGTGCATTTTAAAATGAATACTTTATGCAGGACCTATATTTTGGAAGTAACTACAAATGTGTCATAATTTAATGCAGACCTACTATCCCAGCATGTTTGGAGGATTATTAAAATAACAATTGAGAAGGAAGCGGAAAGAGATCAGTAACACCACGGGGAAACTGAAACGGAACAGACGGTCTCCAGGGCGCGATTTGAACCGAATATCTCCTAAATTCTCGAAATAAGCAAGTAATGCTAAGTATTCCGACACAACGCTCTATAATATTAAAACGCGCCAAAAAGGGCGGTCTCTCCATCACAAACACACCTCCTGAGACAGGAAACAGTTTATCAGGACCAGTATTTCCAACCTTACCCTTGTATATGCTACTCACGAGATATCTAGCTTAAAAGAATTGGGACTGGAATGGGTTTATTTGGCGTTTCATACGAAAATAACAGCCCGCAATATCGTAACAGTTCAAAAGAACTACCGTACACGTATGTTTGGAATTCCAATAACAGAAATTGTCCCTAATTACGACTAAAATATCCTGCGTATAGCTTTCATTAAATGAGGCAGAGAAAGCGCACTCGCGTTGTAAAACGCGCATCCAGCACGCTTACGTTTCGAGATACACGTCACCGTCAAATGGCGCAACACACTTTTCAGCACTGTTATCTGTCACGATGATAAGAGTGCTTTCGTTGTCAGCTGCACTCAAGATACACACTGCACACAAGTGCTCACATGGACACATGCAACCAATCACGGAACGCACGCGACTGTCTGATTTCGATTACATGCATAACCACCTCTGCAAAACATCGCACGTAGGCGGCAGCAAATTCCAGTGTAATAAGTATCCGAAGAGAAGTGACAAACGATCTGGTCCAGAAAAATTGGACACCATATTTTCTAATACAGGCTCTTAAAGTACATTCTATGAGCAGTTCCGGTTTCAGTTGAATACTCTGCACAGCAGTATCAACAACCATTACAATTACAGAGATTGGCATGCCATACTAATATTTCAGTACAAAGTAAAAATTTCTGGGCTATCAACATGTATTAGAACATACTGTAACTGACCATTAGTAGCCTATAAACCCTTCTGTAAGTACGATTTTCAGGTAATTGATTGGATCAAGAAATGTGTGCCTTTGATAGTAGGTAATTCAGATGTCACTGTGTTTAATAATACCAACACACCCTTCAGCGCATACAATTAAATGTTATGTTACTCATACCGTGCATATTCCTACATTCAACACATCAACCAACAAAAGTACTCAATAAAATACAAAGCATAAAATACAATCTATGACAAGAATTTTAATATTTTAATGATTCCAGTGAGGGCGATCAGTACCCAGATTAGCATGATGCACTTGTATTCCTTTGTTCTAGAAGGGTCCCTGAGGATGGCACGCCTGATTCTAAACATGTAAGAATTTGCTACTTGTCATTAATTTATTTTATGATTAGTATTTTATTTAGTGCATTTGTCGGTTGGTGTGTTGCATACAATTAAAATCTTCATAAAGTGGCGGACATGTCTACTGAACGCAGAACGGTTTTGTTTGTTTATTGCATTTCGAGTCCTTGATCTGTTTCATAAATTGTTGCTCTAAAAAGCAACAACAGTGGCACAACAGTTTCACTTTTTGACTACTAAAAATGCTAACCCTCTTTACAGTCCATTTAATCCCTAATTTGGAATTCATGGCCTACAGCAAACTGCCACTCTTCTCCAATACATTTAACGGTCATACAAATGCCAGAAAAGAGGCAATTATACGAGGAGGGGGTAAGCCCTATCAAGCAATACTAATTCCATCCATTCTGATGCATTGTTCTAGGCCACTATAAGTTCTAACGGTATGAAATGCGGTACACGTGTTATGTGCACCCGTTTTCATCTTCTGATTTCTTCTTATCGCAATTTACTTGTACACTTTTTTTAATAATGCAATTATAACGGTGCCATTTTAAGTAAAACTATCGACAGATACAATGAATCTTCAACCATATGTAAGCTAAATTTCATAATTGCATATCTGGTTGCTGTTTAGGATAATGAAACTATATTTAATAAAATTAAAAGTACTAGATCGAAATTTTTTCGTACGCCGTACATGGAGGCAGATTATGGAATAATAAAACAAGTACATCGCCTACTAATAAACGTCTCGTCTGATTATACAAGCTGTACCTCGATTGATAAGAACAACGTACATTTCGTAACAGCAAACACCGCATCGAAAGATAATAACCTAAGTGCCTATCATAACAGCAAAAAACATATCTGATTATATATCCACTGATAATAACAGTCATTCCCGTCAATAATGCACAGGTACAAGCTCACAGCAACAGTATCTGTACTCAGCGCACAGACCGACCTTAGACGTCCTTGGACCACACAGCGATCACGTGAATGACGTGGCGGAAAACATCTTCACGTGACACGTACTTTGTCGTACTTATCGCTGTCAAGGAGATCAATGGGTGTGAACGTGACGTCATCAACAAACAAACCAATCAAATCAATAATGCCCAAATCGGATTACACTGTCCCATATGCTGGATTCATACTAATTATTTCTACACATATACAGCCACACCTGCCTCTCAACTCCTACGACATAATGCGTAGGCTCTACACGCTGAACTTACGATTACTGAGGAACGAGTCTGGCAAGTTGGACTAGTTAATACTTTTATACACTGTCTGGCTCTGGGAGCCATCCAACGTCCTACTTAATCAGTACCGGCGGCTCTCTCCCTGGGGACAAACTGGCCGAGGCGTGAAGCTGAGCTCTCACATCCATCAAGTGCCGAGGATGAGAACGAGCGGAGCTACACTTCCACTCCCCCACAGATCTTCATGGCATGCACAGACAACTTGGCTCTCACACACACACACACACACACACAGGGATAGGTGTGTGTGCGTATTACAAACACAACACTTATTGCAACACAAGGGCTGAAACATAAAGATAACTAAACAATTACTTAAGAAGTTGCTAACTTATACTATACTGCGAAGCACCAAAACATAGTATACTTTAGTATCGCCCGATTTCCTGCTAATTTAATGAACTCCACACATGTTCATGAATGAATGATAATGGTTAAGGAAATGAAATCCAACCCAATCTTAGAACCCACCTTTCGTACTTCACATGTTGATTGGCCGATGGCGAATCTTCCCAAAACGACGTCGACGATTCCATTATTATCCGGTCTGTAGAAGAACATTAGAAAACACCTCACTCATCAGAATATCCCATTATGAATGTTTAAGGAACACAAACTCTCGTACTTGGCTACTGTAAACCCACAAAGTCACCTATCGGACACACGCGTACAAACGCGCGACAGGCGCTGCCCTGCAATTGAGCAGACGGTTGTTTCCACGCCTCGCCACACGTGCCGATGCTTAATGACGTCATGCAGTCACACGATCGCTATGTGGCCCCCGCTCTAGGGTTACGTGGAAAACAACGCGACCTGCTGCTATGGTCGACACGCGCAATTTGAGTTAATAGGCCGAGATCTGTTATTGGCAGCTTATCAGAAGTCAAAACACGCAAGAAGTATGTGTGCACATTGTATTACCTTTCTGCAAGAATACAAACAACGCTACTTCCGTCCACCAGTACCATTTACCTTAATAAGGTCACATACAACATATGCAGATTGATCAAGTGGCCTGTTTATGTTTATTTGTACTTACACGAATGGTAGCGAACGTTAAAATGTAATTAGGTAAGATGAATTAGCGAAATAAACTACGACACAGTTCAGAAAGCTACATTATTTTACAGCATTTAACACTTTTTGCACATTTCAAAAAAATATTCTGCATCTCTCGACATGTTACGAAAAGATAGCGTATTTGCACGCAGTGTTTGTTCTGGTGAACAAACTGACAGTTCACGCTAGGAACCTCTTACTCTTTACGTTCCACGCATGGCAGGGAACTGCCTGTAACATTTTAATGTATTATTAATTTAAACGAAAGTACAAGCTTATTATGGTGTCACCATGCACACATATTGACGGAACTTAATGAATCTTAGTATGAAATCAACTAAAAGCTGCCACTGTACCCTCTGACTTCCTACCATTTCCTAACGCCGTACCAACTTGCTGACCGTGTGAGCTCCGTAACTGGCAACGGAAGCAGTTCTCACTTAACCTAGAGGTGCGATCCTCAAAGTCTGTGCAGTAATATATTTTAGAAAATTATAGAACTCTTGTCAATGTCTTTTAATGCAACATAAAAACCATGGCAGCAACTTCACTTTGAAGTTGAGCCAACACATGAACATTTTGTACTGTGAGTGACCATACATATTATCTATAACAGAATATGAATCAATTTAAAATGTATTATTAATTATAAGTGTAACACTTATGTAAATTACGTATATGAGTGGATAACCAAATGCATGAGGGCCCATTATGAAGTTACAAGTTTACACCCTGCTAGGATAAACACACTACATACGTGTACAAACTGAAGCATTCGAAGGAACGTATAAGTCGTAAGTACTTTCCCGGGTAACTGGTTGGCAACAGGCTCATGCGTAGTTTCGCCACAGTTTAAATGCATGAAATAGATTCCGTTGGTATCCATTCGTAAGAACGACTGAAGTAGGGTGACAGCAGCTTCTTAATTTCAAGTTCCATATAAAGCACAATGGGTAAAATTCATATGTAGCACTTGCAGAAAATTTTAAATGTGCATTAATAATTACACTAGTTTCAGAATGTCTAGTATGAAAGTCAACCCCGTAACTTCATTCAGTGCCGAGGAGACGGGGGGAAGTCGTTACAAGTTGCTGGGGTCCGGAGGTTCGGAAACGGGTCCAGGGCCCGACTGTGCTCCATATGTTTCTGTCTTTCTCGGTAGTAACATTTGTCGATTTAAAATTTAAACCTTTCAGACCAATTGCAATTGACTCTGCAACTGAGAGTTTTTCCGATTTAGTGTAGACTTTTAGCCGGTCCGCGTTGCTTGGGGGCCCGAAAACAATTTTCGCCCGGGTGCGAACCCGATCTCGGCGGCCCTGACTTCATAGTCATATGAGTTATCAGGAAATAGAAATTAACACAAGAACAAAATGTGCACGCGTACGGGCGGGCGCGCGCACAAACACACACATACACACACAATGTGTCTAACAGCACTGTAGAATTAATTGGTATAAAGCAGCCATTTTATGCTCATCAGTTGTTAAGCGGTAACAAAAACAGAATGTTGAACAAAGGGTACGCTAGTGTTGAATTCTAGCTTTAATGGTGGATATGCCTACAATCTGAAAATCTGGTAGCCTGAGGATTTCTGTACGTTTCTGCAGCTGTACCAACAGGAAGTTTTTTGAGAGCGTATACCAGAAGGGCAGGGTCATAGAATTCTGAAATGAAAGCTGTTCTTTTTATTGTATATCTCCGGTCTGTCGCATGCTGAAGCACGTGACTGCAATGAAAGTGGGTGTATCCATTACAAAGACATGACGGAGGAGAAAATGGGCGCACGTTTTGCACAGCATGCACCGGCATCACGCGTCCTTGGGTTATGTGGCAAGTTGCTAAAGTAAGTGTATCAATGCTGTACGAATATTATCGAATCCGGTCATGCACGTACCATACTAACGTCCCCTCAACAATAGACTCGCCATCATAAGGCGTAATTTTTTGGGGAGGGGGAAGCAAATGTCCCTCCAATACATCCTCTACCTCAGACTACTTATTTTGGCTACCGAGTTAAATAGGAGAAAATACTAAAATGTCCAGAATTTTAATATTTTAATGATTCCAGTGAAGGCGATCAGTACCCAGATAAGCATACTGGATTTGTATTCCTTTGTCCTAGAAGATTCCCTGAGGATGGAACCCCTGTGCCGAAACATATAGAAGTTTTATACTTATCATGGATTGTATTTTATGATTTGTACTTTATTGTACTGTACTGAGTGCGTTTGTTGGTTGATGTATTGAATGTGGAAATATGCATGGTATGAGTAACTTAGCATTTAATTTTTTGCGTTGAAGTGTGTGTTGGTACTATTAAACAAAGAAACATCTGAATTACCTACTATCAAGGGCACGCATTTCTTGATCCAATCAATTACCTGCAAACCGTAGTTACAGAAGGGTTTATAGGTTACTAATGGTCAGTTACAGTATGTTCTAATACATATCGATAGCCCTGAAATTTGGGGTGAGACTGGGGAAAAGGGTGTATGCATATTGAGACCGGGTTCAAACCAAACTCTCCCCCGCCCCCTCTCTGTCCCTCACTTGACCCCTTCATAAATTCAAGATC
>Ga0123357_10007244_pt1 | contig 13680 bp, 7 predicted proteins | sample TergutEmb28metaG_FD_89873 | JGI IMG/M metagenome (GOLD analysis project Ga0123357, IMG submission 89873) | Embiratermes neotenicus P4 segment gut microbial communities from Petit-Saut dam, French Guiana - Emb289 P4 | ecosystem: Host-associated > Arthropoda: Insects > Digestive system > Gut ... | reverse complement strand
TCTCTGTACAGTTATGTTCATTGTTATAGTTATTCTTCTCACTCCACCACCGTTCTTCCCACTGTAGATTATTATTATTATTATTATTATTATTATTAACATCGGCCACAGTCGTCGAGGGGTGATACGAACCATCTTCTCCTGTTCGTAACCTAGTGTTCTGTCCACCAGCAGAAAAATGAAAGCGGAACGTGCATATTTGAGTAACTTAACACGATTGAAACGGAGTTGAACACAATCATCCATAATCGCGTTAATGGAATAGTGAAATCATAAAGTACAAAGGCAGAACACGCTGGCAGGGACAGTCCCGCCTCTTCTGCCAGTTCTACCAATAATGCAGTGTGTGTACAAAAATACTACATTTCCTGCGGTACCGGGCTGCTTTCTCACATGCTCCGTCTCTTTTCATAACCAAGCAGTTGAATGCACTAAAACACCACCAGTTTCAGAACAAAGACTGTGTTACCATACAGGATCCGCAAGGTGAACCAATGCATAAAGTGCGGTATCCAGATAACCAGTGGTATGGATACTACATCGGCTCCAAATCCGGACTATGTACTGAGGCCACACCGGTACAGATGACAAGGACATGCTCTCGGCTTGTACGAAACAAACGCAGGCAACTTTTCTGACCGTGCCTGAGTATTTCTGCAATCCGCCAGTCTACCTGGTACTCACTGTTCAAGCAAACAAATTGAGCCAAACCTACCGAAGCACAAATGCGCAAATGTGCAGGCACGGTATTTTGTAATTATACAGCTTCCTATAATTTCTTGACCCTTGAAGATGGGACCGATAGGTTGTCCCAAAACGTTTGTAAGGAATTGCCACTATATGTTGCGTAATATCCCAGAAGAGCGCAGATCTCAAGTTCTGTTTAATAACAGAGGTTGTGTTTCACGGTGTACGAGTAATATTTGTTAATACATTTCTCAGGCACCTATAATTCCAAGATGCACATGCGTGTGGCCTCTTGTCTACGCCCGTAACATCTGTCATCACACGAGCCAGAAGAACGCGTCAGAATGTGGGATAAAAGGGGAAGACCTGAGAAATTCAAAAGAAACTCTGATATTTCACTATCGTTCGTTTTTATTTCTAATAAAATACTACTACACCTAACAAGAATAGACCATGAAGATCACCATTCTCACTAGTGCGTCACGGTGTAATCTGGTTGCCAGTTACTAATGTTTAAAAGAAATCTGCTGCCTTCGTCTTCTGGGTGGGTGCAGGTAACCGTGTCCCTGTGGTTCCAAACCATGGACGCCATAACACAGGCCGCCATAAGGCGGTCACGAGGTTTCCTGGTGTTTGCAGGTAACCATTAGCATCTTTAAACACACGGGTTACATCAGTTACCGCTGCGATGACGCGGTGTGACAGCTTTAGTTAGTTAATTTATTTAACAACGCTGTAAACACGTTAGATTACACAGCGCTGAATGGTACAATTATTACATAACGTCTGGGAAGGCACTACGCCGGTTCATTTAATTAACACACCAACAAACGCATATATATGTTATTTAATAAATATAAAATTTACATTAAAACACTTAAAACGCTCCTACATGTTTCGATCACACGATCATCCTCTGGGAGCATACACTGTTCCTTGCTAAAGTTCTAGTTTAAAAACATTCAGTGATTTACTTCGTTATGTTAATTTGGTACTGTGGCAGCATGTCGTGTGTTGTGTGAGAGTCGTACGTTGTGCAGAATGAGCCTGGCTATGGATGTGCGTCCATAGCCAGGCTGTGCAGAATGAGTCTGGCTATGGATGTGCGTCCATAGCCACGCTCATTCTGCACAACGTACGACTCTCACACAACACACGACACGCTGCCACAGCACCAAATTAACATAACGAAGTAAATCACTGAATGCTTTTAAACTACAACTTTAGCAATGAACAGTGTATGCTCCCTGAGGATGATCGTGTGATCGAAACATGTAGGAGCGTTTTAAGTGTTTTAATGTAAATTTCACATTTATTAAATAACATATGTGCATTTGTTGGTGTGGTAATTAAATAAACTACAGACAGCACGGTGCAACGATAAAGACACTACGCCGGTGTTGGAGACAATGAGAAAGACCACGAAGAGCGTCAGGACGATCCGTGTCCACGACCAGATTAGGATGCTACCTTCCGAACACAAAGCAGAAGTACTACGGACTCGATCACGCCTTTCTTAGTGATCGCCTGTATACCGAACATCCGCTCAATTACAAAAGCAGAGTAAATATTTACAGCTTCCGTGCGTCAGCCTTCCGGACAAACATAGGTCTCCATACAATGGCGTTTGTAACTAGTTGTTACGTTATCCTCCGACGTTCTTGTAAACTGTGTCACAAAACCAGAAGATAAACTTACATGAACTACGAGAAAGCATGGCAAGGGTCGGAATCCGGCTTTGCAGCTATCTAAGACAGTGTTTCCCACCCACTCAGAGTTCCACAACATCGTCAGGGGCTCCGCGAGAGATCGTGGAATGGATAAATAAATAAATAAATAATCTAAAATACGGCGAAAGATTCCAAATATCCCATGAAATATGTGTATTTTTCCGTTTTCATTTTTAAGAAAACTTATTTTACCGCTTCCTCCATGGAACAAAAAGTTCGGAAATACAGCTCCAAGGGATGCGAGCCAGACTGATCTCACTCCCACGTCCCATATATTTTCCCCAGCTTCTATGGTAGCAGATCTGAGTCCAGCATTACAACGAGTTTTAAATTTCGGGGTGTCTGGTTTGCTCGTACATTCGTTTCAGCGGGCCTTTCCACAGTCTAATCGAAAACATGATGCATCACTTCGTAAGAATACGTATGAACAATCGACGGAAGCGACGAGGCATCATGACCACCGAGAGCTGCGATTTATCCCTCCATCCTCGAAATCCCACTGTCAGCAGACCCATCATACATGAGTACAGAGTATAAAATTCCATCCCACAGCGGTGTAACGCATAACAGCCTCTGCTATCCCAGGTTTAAAATTAAACTGCAGCCCCATATGTCATCACGACACACACAACAATTACATGTGACTACACTACCTATTACAGGGTTGGGACAGGACCCTGCGGACTGCTGTTGGCTGGGTGTTATGAGAGTTCGGACAGCGATAAATCAAACGGCGCACCTCCTGCGCGCCTGGCTCCAGCGCGCTGACAGCATGAACAATGTGCACAGAAGGAAACATGATAACCACCCCCCACACACCCACCCACCGTCTGCAGCTTCTTAAACGACGACATTTGCAGTGGCAGGTTTATTGTGGGAAGCCACAGCTTCCACTAAAAACGACTCAAAGATAACCACCGTCGCGGGCACCACTTTTATAAAGTACGATACAAATTTATACTGAAGAATGTCTCCTACTGCAACACTTTGTTGAAAAACTTCTCTTCTTCAAATGGCCTATGCCGGCTTGGTGGCCTAACCAGCCTCCTAAACAAAGGGTAGGGGACTCTCTTCTTGAAGAGAGCGTTGTCTGGGCATGAAGCCGACTACTCACCCCAAACCCAGTGCCGAGGTTAGGAATGTGTGGAGGTTCATCTCCCCCCCCCCCCATGCTTTCACGGCGAGACAACAAGTAAAGCGACAATGCGAGATTTATGAAATGAACTACAACATGACAGGCAATGTACGTATAATGTTAACACTTAGGAGTGTTCGTGCAATCACTGTTGCAGTGGACAAGCAATAAGTATTACATATTCCGAGTGTGTGTGTGTGTGTGTGTGCGTGCGTGTGTACCATTAGTTATACAGCATGCAAAACACATACGCCGTATTATATTGTCATCTGCAACCTGTACTGCTACATATTTTTCTAAATTTTTAATAAACGGTACGATTTTCGGAAAAACGTTACTGAACATAACATGTGTGTTTCGACTTTCTCCACAAATTTTGTCTCACACATTTCTCACTCTAAGAGGAATTCCGCGAGATTATCATCATAATATGTATATGGTGGATATTCTTATCAGATAATGATTGAACTTGAATTTTCTTGACAGATTTTTCGAAAAATACTCAAATATAAAGTTTCATGAAAATCCGTCCAGCAGGAGCCGAGCTGTTTCATGCGGATGCACGGACAGCCAGACATGACAAAGCTAACAGTCGCTTTTCGTAATTTTGCGACCGTGCCTGTAAGTGGCAGCCATCGGCTAACCAGTATGAGCAGTCATCGAAATCAAACGGCTCTCGGGTTCGTTGGTTTTACGGGCCGTTCAAAAGCAATGGCAGATGGAGACTTGTGGACTGACATTCAACCAACAACCTGACTTCCCACCTTCCATAAGCAGACGTATTTGACACTTCCCACGACAGTGAAATAACAGTGTTGAAATACACTGACATATCATAAGGAAATACAAATTTGACGAGGTACGCCCATGTTCTGAATTTCAGTTCCTTTCTCAGGTACTACAAGCAATGCATAATACACCACTTGCAATTCTCGTACATGAAAACCCACAAGTAGATATGGTACGAATGCCCACGAAGTTGGAAATCACAACGTAACTGAGACACATTAAGATTCAAGTGCAGATGAGTTACTTAAAGTCCTTAGCTCAGGTCCGCGTGTTTCAGAATGGTAACGCTACCAACTACTTCCGGGGGGGGGGCTACCCGGTACACCCACTACCTTGATTGGGGGGTTTTCGCGAATTGCTCAGTCAGCTCCTCTACACAAACGGGACCGCACTTTATGTAAGGACAGGGTTGTTTCCTTCAATATCCTTCCCAAACAATTATTCATGTAGCATGCCATTCGATGCTGTATGGGCAGTCAGTGACAAGGTCGTTACAAATAAACAGACTAATTTATAGTTCCTCGCAAAACGTCCTGAAACCAAATTAGCACCTACTGCAACTTCCACTGCAGCACACGTCTAGTTTGAGTTCTGAAAATAATTCCAACCCAAGTAGCCGGTCACCAGATGTTGAAACAACTGACTGACATGTATTTTAAACAAACTCGATGTTACTACGTTCTAACGCAGCTATAGCACCGTGGACCTGTATGTGGCCTTAGATATAAACCTGCTTCTTCCTATTGAGACCAGAGCACGAGGATGAAATGCATTTACATATGCGTCCACAGGCAAAGCTCTGGGAACAATTACGCTACACAGATAAGACTGACGGTACCTAAAAGTGTATGAGAAGCAAATGCTACTGTCTGTCAATACTTGATTAATGGATTTAGTCGGTTTGAATGATTGCCACTTTAAAAGTCCTGTAATGTTATATCAAAGCTAATAGGGCAGTAACAAAAGAATGAGATATCGATTCTTCTGGCGCATGTATGGGCGAAACTGTGTGGAGGGAAGAACAATTTGTTTTCAACACGACTGTCAATATCTTTCGCAACCATTTTATATCTGTTCATCAATCCTACAAGTATACAGGCTGTATGTAGCGTATTATTTGTTGGGACTAGAAAAAATGGTGAGCTGAATACTTTTTATACGTAGTTAAACAACCCAGAAAATTAAAGCACCATTCAGTAGGACTCTAGTAAAATGGCCGACAACACTATTGTTTTTCGTTCTAAACGTATAATTAAAGAAAGACTTATTGTTATTAAATGCTTGTTTGTAACTTCCGTTTTCAAATATCTTGCTCTTGTCAAAGACGTTATGTAAGTTCTTATTACAAAACACGGCACGTGGTTTCATATTAGAATACTACCTTCAACACTCAGCAACGGAACCAAAAACCTAAAAGGAAACGAAGAATATTAAATATGAAACCTAAGATACTGTAAGGATGTGGGACCATTCAGTACAGTTTGGCAGGAGACAAGACGACAGGCTAAAATAAATCTAACTTTACACAAACACAACGAACGTACTGGAAGGTCACACAGCAACTTCCACTTGCAGAAGGCATCGAGTATCAGGAATGATGACAGCGAAGTCTATTGTGCGACTGATACGATATTTATGCAAGCGACGGACGGCGTGCTGTGTAGTTGCGGGCAATGGGTAGATGCAGTGCCAGGAGAACGTCTGTAGTTCAGCATCACAGGACAGTATTTTTAGGACGGGTCTCTAACGTGACTGTCAATATCAGCCTGAGGTGTGTGCAGGACTCTACTAGTGTCTTTCTTTACATTACCTTACTCTGAATCTGGAATAAAATGCGTATTCTGACTATGAAAGGCAAGCTACAGCCTCGTTAAAATTACGCTATACAACTGAAACTTCTCTGAACTCCAATAAATATTAAAAATGAGAAGCCCTTACTAAATGGAGTAGGGTCCTTAAGAGAGGTCACAGTTACACTGTTAGTAAGAAACTGTTGCCCTTTGTGTACACAGAATCAATTTCTTGAAGATTCATAATATATCTTCATCCTGCTTATGCCTACGTAGGTCTATCCTTGCAGGTTTTCCTACTAGATTGACGTATACGTTTTTCAGTTCTCCCACTCACTTCCATTTATTCATCCAAATTTCTGGTGGAAAGTAAAGATTATGAAGATTCTCGCTATGCAGTTTTCTTCAACCTCCTGTCATTCCTCTCCCGCAAGTCCATACGTTCTGGTCAATACGCTATTCTCGAACGCCTTCAATCTATGTTCTTCCCCCCTAACATTTTGGACATCACCAGGATCTTCAATACCTTAACGGACGGCTGACAAGTCCGAAAGTTGTGTGATCCACGCATCCCGCAGTTCACAGAATCGTGTACTGTAATCAAGCGCGATCTCCATGTATTGCGTTTATTTCGAAAAGAAGTAGTGCATCTGGACCTACAAGGGTCAGTTCCTTGGTATAGTTGGCAATTCAATTAACTATCATCGCATCTTCACCGAATTCTCACGGTTGAAATCGCGTGGCAAACAAGCTGACTGCAGAGCAAGTATAATCAATTTTCATCACACATTTTCTTTGAAGTATCAAATAAAACTTCCCAATATAAAGCAGTGCTGTATCGTCACATTCCGTCCCTTAAGTCTAACTAGAAACAAAAGGTATATTGTTGACGTAACGCACACAGCTATCTGTTTCAATCACACCTTCGTCACCACCAACTTACATGTGGCGACACAATCAGCCTATATACGAGCAGGAAAAAGATGGCCGATGTTACCGAATGACGTAAGCCTATAACTGTGTCTCGAACACCTCCTAGAAGAGCAAGTAAGTGGATTATGAGGCAAAAAAGCCCTGTCTAGGAGAAGGGATGATCTTTAGCTTATGCCACTCAGTAACGAAATGCCCGATCCGTAGCAGCAGACGAAACTTGGTAACTCTGCGAACTCTTTTCAAAACTGTTATTAGTCTTTCTACAACTGAAAGACGTGACAAAACAACATGTGGCTGAAACACACGCATTATCTTCTGATCTACGAAAACCAATGTTCAGACAGATACACGTAAGTCTGCCAAACATAACACAGAATAATTACTTTCGCTAAATTTGTGACACGCGAAAAACATCTTTGCGAGTCACAGGTTGAAATCGACGGTGTTTTTTATAGTGGGAAATCTGCAAAATGATTATTTTCTGAGACCTGCGTAGTTCAGAGGCAGGAACTAGGATAGCGCAGTCAGTACAGCGACTAGGCTACGTGTTCGATGGTCCGGGGTTCAGATTTCGGTAGGGACGACATTTTTCTCTTATTTGAACGTCCAGACCGGCTCTAGGGTCCACCTAGCCTCCTACGCAATGGGTACCGGGACTCCTTCCCAGAGGAAGGGTGGTCGAGGTTCAGAAGTCATCTACTCCTCCAATATGCCTTCGCGGCATGGTCAGGCACAACTTCAAATTTGTAGGCGAAAAAAATGGTACAAGGATACAGGCTCTCAGACCAGGGCTTGATATTCTCTTAGCCGTCTCGTCCAGACTGGTCTCGGATTTACCCAGCCTCCTATCCAACGGGTACCGAAGTCTCCTTCTCGGGCACTAATACGGCCGCAGCGTGGAGCTGACTAATCACCTCAATTTGGTGTCAAGGTTATAAATGTGCCGAGACAAACTCTTCTCCGCCACACAACTGTCTCACTGGCATGATATTTAACTAATCAAGCAGAAGACCGACGTTACCTTTACGCGTAGTATAAAGCTAGGAGTTATGTTGGACGTCACAGCACCGGTCATCAGAATAACGCGATGAATACCGCTGAATCTGTGGTTAAGATTATCAATTGCTTTTACGAATTGAATGTTATAGCACAAATCCTCTGAGCCAGGTTTTATTGAAACAAACACTTCTGACCCAGCCTGTATTATGGCATCGCACCAAAATACGAGCATCGGACTGCTACCTATAACGAACGAAAATCATGAAGCTCTGCAATATTGCATACACAACCATATTACATTTTACCCTCTCTCATCCATGGGCAAGCCTGCTGCCCATCCTAAACTCAATAATTGCTTTCGCTTATACAAAAATATTACTAATTATACGTCAGGGAGTTTTGCAGTATTTCATCTGCACAGTTTCACGTCCATACGTATTACATAGTACTTTCGGGTGTAATTTTGAATTTGGCTGGCAATATCCTATAACACGACATGTACGTACGAAAGAGGATGAGGGGGTGCAGCAGGGAGGGAGGGAAGTGCTCTGTATACATATGTATGTGTTTCGCTCTGGATAAAACGAACGGAAACGCTGGAAAATGGACAGCCAGTCCGTTCGTGCGGCGCCAAGAGCCTGAAGTTGGTAATAATGTGATCGAAGTTGCGCTCCCCAAGCCCCAGCAGAGCGCGACAGAGAACGTATAAGCATAATTACAAGTTTCGGCCAGGGATGTACAACCTTCAAAATATGGGTGTATGGTTAGTCGAACATGCTAGATCGTCCGTTACGCAACGGTTCTCACATTAGCTATTGCGAACACAATGCGAAACTCACAACCGGTCAACTGGTAAAGAAATACACCGCACCGCCTCTTACGGAATCCTGAATGTTCATTACCGCACTTGCTACCAGACCCTATCCCCACTTCCATTAATCCAGTCAACGACCTTAAAACAGCTTTCAAGATTCAATTCAAAACTATCCTCTTCGAAGTGGCCTTTTCCCTTATGGTTTCCCGGAAAAAAAAAAAAATTCACTGTGCGTGTTAAGTGTCCCACCCATCTCGGACGATTTTATTTCATAACGCTAAACTGAACACGAAACTGTTGATGGGTAGGATTGCTATTCACGAAGATCCTAAATGTGTAATTTTCTCAGGTCTCCTGTTACTCCCTCTCTAATTTCAGACATTTCCTTTGGCATTTCGTTGTCCAATACTCCGACGAGTAACCAAATAATTTCATGGAATACGACATTACTGTGGGAATTATACCGGCAAGTACCATTTCATATATAAATAAAATGACCACCAATTCTCAGGCGCAGTACTCAAAATTGCGGATAAATGCAACCGCAAGATTTTGGTATGTTCCAATCCAATGACCTGCAGAGCGTCGCAACTACTTCTAGCACACCCTCACTGCAGCAGACCTCATACAGCGGTTGTCATTCCCATGCGTGGCTGTCCCCCAAGTGTTATATTCTCTCATGCACTTGACAACGTACAGATGTGACAGGAAGCCACATCAGAGCTTAGTGGAAGTATTCACAGATCATTCAACAACCGCCTTTGGCGACTGAACATATTAATATTTACTGTATGATGCACACCACGTGACTATATACACAATATACAATTAATACCAAAGCTGTATTTTCAGGCGCTCTTCATACTCGGTGCACCGAATGTGTGCATAATGGGGAAGAAATATTTGCCCACATGATTCGGCTCCCAAACCATCAAACGGATTTCGATAAAATTTGCAGGTCAAAAATACAAGCTGTACTATCCCTCATGAATTATTAAATAGAATTTATACTTTCTGTTATGGTCAGATCGAACTTTATTAAACAGACCAATCCGAAACAAGACAATAAATGTACGTACAACGTAACGCAGTGGTGTGTTTTGATCTCTGCATGCTGGATTCTTCTCTACTGGTCATAAGTCTGTTGCTTTTCACAGTTTATATTCCTCTAAACACCTAACGTTTCACCTCACTCAATATTTCTACTTCTACAATACTGCATAATACATTAACATAGATTATATATATATATATATATATATATATATACACACACACACAAATTTTATTACAGGATCATAATTCACCACAAGTATCTTCTATGTACACAACCCCACAGAACCGTAAACCATACAACTTTTTAACTTCTAATACTTTACACACATAGATATTTTACTATTTATACCCCCAATTTTAACAAAAAAATATATGATTTTTTAACTGTGTTGTGGTTTCCACATATAATAGTTGTATTTGTATTATTATTCTCATCACTCTGAAAAAGGCCACGAGAGACCGAAGCAGGTCGGTGATTACTATGTCATAAAATCATATTCATAAATCCCAGAGCATCTGTTGATTCCTTCACAGATTTTATACATCTGATTAATGCACATACTCGTAACATGGAACACACAAAACCGATTATGATCGCACGTTTTCATTTGCCGTCTTACGCACCACGCAAAGGGCAATAAAACTGTGCACAAGAACGTGACGTCATCAGTTTACGTCACTGATTATTACGTCACATCACAAGGAATTTCAGTTTACGGTATGTGGCGTCATATTATTATAATACAATTATTATCAAATACACAACAATAAGAAATAAATATTACAACCGAATTTTTCGCTTTAATTTTCCTTCATGTAAAATGTATCTTAACCTCAAAGTTTTATCCGGTCGAAAGCAGTATTAAACATTACTACTCTATGTATTTTGGTCTTCATTATTCGTGATGCAAATCGCATCTTTTTCCGTTATATTCCGTTTGATGATCCATGGCGCGTCTGGCTGTAGCGTATTTTTCGAATGACATCGTAAACGGCAAGATTTTCGAAAAAGAAATGTATTTTACGTGAGATGTGGATTTTTATGGTCTCTACAACTCGTATTTGAAACATTTACTTTCGGGGGAAAAAACACACCGTCAGGGAGAGAGGCAGACATGACGAAGCTATCAGGCGATTTTCGCAACTTTGCTAACGCGGCGCCTAAAAAGGTTAATCATTACACGGACCTCAAGAGAGCTTAAATGGCTCATCTTCATTAAAATGCCACCGAGCAAGTTGGATCAAGCGGGGACTATGCTTCTCATTTGCATTTAACAGGGCAGAAGTTCCCAATGAGGACGGGACATTCCCCCATACGGAAAGAAGTCTTTAATGGGTTTTCTTAAGTCATTCCAAGAAAATGCCGAAAACAGTGCCGCAAATCAGATAACCTCCGTTTCTTAACAAACTACTCTTCACCAACTACTCTAGCATTCGACGCCATGTAGTCTGAGATTTCGAAGGTGTCATTACATAACCTACAAAGAAATAATTTCAATTCCTTCCCTACATGGGGCAATATCAGTTGGAAAACCTAAAATGTTGTGATTAATTCTTTCGATCCACATTGTTTTTGGACGACAGTAAAGCGTCAAAATTAAACCAAAATTATACCAACGAAGCAATCAGGCGCGGATTAAAATCAGGAAACACAGCTAACATTAAGGACAGAAACTTATAAGGTAAACAAATTCTTAATATTTTGCCGTCAAAAACAACAAAAGTAAATTAGTTATTAGTTTATATACAGAGTTATTCATAAGTCCGTGAAACATTTTAAAAATTCGCAACAAATAAACTACTCAACGGATCATGGTAGTTTTTACGCCGATAGAGAGAGAAACTCTCCAAGTTTTTTTTTTTTAAACATATTTCACAGATGCTCAATGTGTCCACCTTTGGTAATACGGCAGACATCTATGTGATAGTCCATCTCGTTCCACACGCATGTCAGCACATCACGGTCGACGAGAGCCACAGCAGCGGTGATACGGTTGCGAGAATCTGGAGATTAGCGGGGAGTGGAGGCACAAAGACAGTGTCCTTCACAAACCCCAAGAAAAAAAAGTCGCACGGGGTTAAATCCGGGGACCGGGGTGGCCACCGCATTAACGCGTCACTTTCTTTTCCTGTGCGTCCTATCCACATCTGTGGCAAGTTTCGATTGAGATACCCTCACACGTCTTTGTAGTTAGCCGGAGAGCCGTCTTGTTGAAAGATGTAATCATTACTGTCTTCATTCAGCTGTGGCATCAGCCAGTTTTCTAACATGATTCACGGATTTACGAATAACCCCGTATTATGGTGGCTACATGTTTCGGTCATTCTTGACCACCTTCAGGCCAACTTACAGAAACATAAGATACAACTATGCACTGATTGTACCTTTTGTTTCTACAAGTTGGCCTGAAGATGGTCAAGAATGACCGAAACACGTAGCCACCCTAGTAAATAAACTAATAATATACTATTGTTGTGCTTGACGGCAAAATATTAACAATTTGTTAACCTTGTAAATTTAAACACAACAGGATGTCCTGTATAAAAGCAACAGAAACTTCTGCCTTCCCGCCCCATGGACAAGAACGCAAAACTAGAACAGAAACAGAACTTTATCCGTTGTTTTGTGTGAGTGTGGAGTGTCATGTGTCACATTAGGGTAAAAATACGGATTCAGGGTATATGAAAATACAGCGCACAGAAAAACTTTAAGAGTGCAAGGCAGTAACAGGAAGCTGAAGAAAATTACACGACGAGTTTGGGAATTGATACCCGTCACCAAATATCAGCGCAAACAATGAAAGGAGGGTGAGTGGGTACAGCATGCAGCATACATTAGAGAAATAATAAATACGTGGGAAGTTTTTGTCGTGAAGTCGCTAAGGAACGAGACACCGGCGAGAGACATCCAGCGATATTACTGTTTAAGCAGAAGGCGCCCACTTCTCAGACTATTCTGCAGGCAAATCTCGAATTGAACTAAAAAAAAAAGCGCGTAAAGAACTTCATGCTATATAGCCCGCTTTCCTTCAAATCCCCAATCGGAACACCGCGGCTTGCAGTAATTAATCATACATTAACATAAACTACTTGCTGCCCCATATCTGAGCATAACTGAAATTAATAATAATTCCGACTGTGTTTGTAACTGTTAACATATGAAGTATATTTCATTCGGCACCTGAAGCTACGTGAAACTAACTACGACCTTTTCTCACACAGCATTTCACATATCGTGACACGTCCGTCTCTGGATCTCCCACATTTAAGGCATCCCTAAGACGTCTAATTTTTGACAGCCAAATGACGGACTTTCCATGGACTTTCACGGTAATTACTCAAGAAAGACTGAAGGCAGGAATGTGAAATTCTGTACGTACTACAGCTCATACGCATAACATCAAAAGTATATATATATATATATATATAAACGTAAAGAAGTCCCGTTACAGGCCCGGAGTGGCCCAGAGTGTTCGAGGAAGTTAAGGTTTCCGGATTTCGTGACAACGGCACAGGATGGTGGTAGGTTGTCAGCCTTACGCACCGGCCGCCTTCACCCCCAGGAAATACTCCTGGTACTCATTTCTTGTTAGAGGCTGAGTCGACCTCAGGGCCACAGTGCGATCGGTAGGATTTGATGTCAATGAAAAATCCACTGACACCAGCTGGGATCGAACCAGCGTCCTTCCGATTTGTAGCACAACACCTTAACCACTGTGCTACCGCGGTCCCCATATATATATATAT
>Ga0123357_10007243_pt1 | contig 13681 bp, 15 predicted proteins | sample TergutEmb28metaG_FD_89873 | JGI IMG/M metagenome (GOLD analysis project Ga0123357, IMG submission 89873) | Embiratermes neotenicus P4 segment gut microbial communities from Petit-Saut dam, French Guiana - Emb289 P4 | ecosystem: Host-associated > Arthropoda: Insects > Digestive system > Gut ... | reverse complement strand
TCGTTGAGAGGCATTCCCCTGGTGTGGATCTGCAGTATCTCCAGACGCCCGTCGCGGTCCGGGATGCGTATCTCGATCTCACGGTCGAACCTCCCGGGTCTGCGGAGTGCCTCGTCTATCGAGTTGGGGCGGTTGGTCGCACCGATGACGACGACCTTCCCTCTCGACTCAAGGCCGTCCATCAGGCTGAGCAGCTGAGCGACTATGCGTCTCTCCTGCTCTCCGGACACCTCGTCGCGTTTCGGTGCTATCGAATCGATCTCGTCAATGAAGATTATGCTCGGTGCGTTCTCCTCAGCCTCCTTGAATATCTCTCTGAGCTTTTCTTCGGATTCGCCGTAGAACTTGCTCATGATCTCCGGTCCGCCTATGGATATGAAGTTGCTGCTCGTTTCCCCGGCAACGGCCTTGGCCAGCATGGTCTTCCCGGTCCCGGGGGGCCCGTGCAGCAGCACGCCCTTTGGAGCCTCCACACCCAGACGCTTGAACAGTTCCGGGTGCCTCAGCGGCAGCTCGATCATCTCACGTATCTTCTTCACTTCCGTGCCCAGGCCGCCGATGTCCTCGTACGATACCTTCGGGATATCCCCGGCCTTAGGCGCGGGTTTCTCAGACACCTTGACCTCGGTGGACGACGTCATCATCACCGCGTCAGCGGACGGGGTGAACGACGTGACAGCAAGATCTATCTTGTTCCCCATCACATTAAGCGTTATCACATCTCCTTTTGCGAATGCGCGGCCTTCCATGACCTCTTTGATATAGGTCTCCCCGCCCTGCAGCCTGAGCTGTTCGGTAGGAGAGAACGTGATCTTCTCGGCGTTCTTCACGGCAACCTTCTTGATGTCGACGCGCTCGTCTATCCCTGTGCCGGCGTTGCGTCTGGTCGACCCGTCTATCCTTATTATCCCGCGGTTGGCGTCTTCCGGGCCTCCGCGCAGAACTTTAGCTACAGTTCTCTTTGAACCGTCTATCTGTACTATGTCACCGACCCGTATGTCCAGTATGTCCATTATCTCCGGGTCCACGCGTGCTATGCCGCGCCCCACCTCTCCCGGTTTGAGCTCGGCCACTTTGAGTGCTTTGTTACTTGCCATATCCATTACCTCCTTTGATGTATTATGTTCTCGATCTCTTCCATCATCTCCCTCATCCGGTTCATGTTCATGCTCATGTCCGCGGAGAGGTCCTCCAGATCTTTGTCTGGGTCATTCAACAGCCCGTACAGGAGCGAACGGTGTCTGTATCCGCAGCCCTCAGCGACCGCGGATATGGTCGACGAGATAAGTGTCTCACGTTTCCTTATCATCGCCGATCTCATTCTCTCAAGTTCAGCTATCTTCTCATCGATATCAGATATGTTCTCTCTTGTCTCCTTCAATCCTTCGATCTTCTCTTTTTCATCCGTTCTGTCCTCGGGAACGACCAGATGGGCGGCGAACATCCCGTTGCGTACGTCGACCGTGATGGTGAACTCCGAGGTTGTGGTGTATACAGTTCTCTTGGGCCCGTTCCTGCTCTCCTCCTGATGTGCGGAAACGAGACCGTTGCGTTCCAGAAGGTCCAGATGTTTGACGACGGCTGGCTGGCTTATGCCGAGCTCCTTGGCAAGCTGGAAAGGATAATGCGGTTCTCTTGTGAGCGCTTCGATTATCTTCCGTCTTGTGGGATTCTCGACCATCGCCAGCAGTTCGTTCATCATGTCCATGGTTATCTCCTGGTTGTAAACCAATAGTTCACTACCATCCAATAGTCATCACTTCTATATAAATATATTGTCTACTATGCACATGTGCCTAAATTCGAGGCATCGAAACAGACAAAACGGCGTCATGACTGCTTTTTTGCACCATCTGGAGACGCAACTGTCAAATGACCTTACAGTCGCACTGCGACCCCCAAACCTTCAATTCTGGGAAACCAAACGGTCAAAGTCAAGGCGATCTCATCGGAGCATCAGGAAAAACACCGTTACTATTATATCGCCAACGGGATCAATCTTTTTTTCTGCCGCAATATACGGCAAAATTGAAGTATTTATAAATGACATCAACAGAAGAAAAACCGCAACTATCCAGCATCTCCAAATGTGTGGTCAGGGCAGTCGGCCTGTCCTCCGCGTAATAGTTCGGGATCCACTTTTTAGTGATTTCTTCCTGAGACATACTCTTTGCCAGAAACTCTTTCCATTTTTTCATGTACTGTTCTTGCAATTCTTCGTCGCTGCCCAGAACAAAATCTATGTTGATGAACATCCCGCCGTTGTTCAGCGCCGCGTATATCTTTTGATAAACCCCAAATTTATCGTCATCGGTTTCCAAATGATGCAGGGCGAGCGATGAAATAATCAGATCGTATTTTTGAGAAAAGCTGAAATTTTTAAAATCGGCCTGAATATAATTTACGTCTCTGCCCAATTTGTCTTTGGCAATTTCCAGCATCTTGCTGGCAATATCAATGCATGTTACGGCGGCATTTGGAAAGCTGTCTTTCACCGCCTTCGACAACGTTCCAGTCCCGCACCCCAGGTCGACCATGTAAAATGCTTTCTCCCGCGGAAATGGGATGACAGAGACCAAGGCGGCGATCATCGCGTCGTAATTCGGGATCAGCCTTTGTACGGTGCCGTCAAATTTCTTCGCTTCATCTTCGAAATGGGCTCTCACATGTTCGATCGTCATAGATTACCTGCACAAACATATTGCTGCATACTCATAACTGAGCTGCATTCATAAAAAATCTTCCGTACTAAAATGTTCTAGCGGGCCCCGTCTCACACCAACACGATGTACCCCCGGTCTTTTTTGATTGAAGTTCTGGTTACATATACGGAAAATGAACATGGAATTAATAATATGCCGTATAATGTACAATATAATACATCAATGAACACAATGTTAATATATTCTAATGAAATCTCACACTCATGAGTACGCCAAAAGATGCCCGCATAACACTGGACCTCGGCGAAATACCGAGGAGATGGTACAATCTGACCGCAGATCTGAAAGAGCCGCCCGAGCCGCCGTTGAACCCGGCGACGATGAAGCCGGCGACCAAGGAGGATCTCGGGGTCATTTTTCCTCCATCAATTATTGAACAAGAAATGAGTACGAAACGTTATATCAACATCCCGCAGGAGATAATCGATAATTACGTCTGTTTGAACCGCCCGTCCCCGCTTCAGCGCGCCTTTCGCCTGGAAAAGTTCCTGAAGACGCCGGCGAAGATATACTTCAAACGCGAGGACATGTCGCCGCTGGGATCGCACAAGGGGAACTCCGCCCTTGCACAGGCCTACTATAACGCCAAGGACGGCATACACACACTCACCACCGAGACCGGGGCCGGCCAGTGGGGCACCGCCCTCGCTTTGGCATCATCGATTTTCGATATCGACTGCACTGTGTTCATGGTCCGCGTCAGTTACGAACAGAAGCCGTTCAGACGGACGATAATGAATACGTACGGAGCGAAAGTGTACTCGTCACCGTCGCCGGTGACAGAATACGGAAAGCTTGTACAGAAACAATATCCGGACACCCCGGGTTCGCTGGGGATTGCGATATCAGAGGCGATCGAGATCGCCGCAAAGGACCCGAAGACGATGTACGCCCTTGGTTCCGTCGCGAACCACGTCATGCTCCACCAGACCGTGATAGGTCTGGAGACCATGGCGCAGATGAAGAAGGCGGAGATAGTCCCGGATTACATGGTGGCCTGCGCCGGAGGCGGTTCGAACTTCGCCGGTTTCACTTTCCCGATGATCGGCGAGAAGATCAAAGGGAAGACGGACTGCGAGTTCGTGGCTGTCGAGCCGAAGGCAGCCGCCAGTCTGACGGAAGGAGAGTACAGGTACGATTCCGGGGACACGGCCGGGATGACGCCGCTGTTCAAGATGTACACCCTCGGTCACGACTTCGTTCCGAGCGCGATACACGCCGGCGGCCTGAGATACCACGGGATGTCGCCCCTAGTCTCTAAAGCGTATGACGAAGGGCTGCTTTCAGCCAGGTCATACGATCAGACGGAGACATTCGAGGCCGGCCTGATGTTCGCCAAATGCGAAGGGATAATCGCCGCTCCGGAATCGAACCATGCTGTCAAAGCAGCAATCGATCTGGCTCTTGATGCAAAGAAGGCCAAGGAAGAGAAGACCATAGTGTTCTGTCTATCCGGTCACGGACTCCTTGATCTGGGCGGATACGAGAAGTTCATACACGGAGATCTGGCATCATCTGCCAAACACTAACCAGCTTTCAAACATCTTTCATTTTTCACATTCAAAACAACAAAAGAAGCGGGCTGTCGCCCGCCTTTGAAAATATTTGTTCAGAGCTGAATGTCAATGCCGAGCTTCTCGGTCAGCTCTTTGTATCTGTTCCTGATGGTGACCTCGGTCACTCCCGCTACGTCGGCGACCTCTCTCTGTGTCCTGCGTTCGTTACACAGGATTGACGAGATATATATCGCCGCCGCGGCGACCCCGGTCGGGCCGCGTCCGGATGTCAGTTCCTTCTCCGATGCATCCTTCAGGATCTCCGCCGCCTTGCTCTGGACCTCTCCGCTCAGCTTCAGTTCAGAACAGAATCTCTGAACATAGTCCTGCGGTTTCGTAGGCATCAGCTTCAGTTTCAGCTCCCGCGTCATGAACCTGTACGTGCGTCCGATCTCCTTGCGGCCTACGCGGCTTGAGCTTGCGACCTCGTCAAGCGTCCTCGGCACGCCGCACTGTCTGCACGCAGCATACAGTGAGGCCGCGACGACGCCCTCGATGCTCCGTCCTCTGATCAGGTTCTTGTTCACCGCTTTACGGTAGACCATCGCCGCCGTCTCCCTGACGTTGCGTGGTAACCCCATTGCCGAAGCCATCCTGTCCAGTTCCGAAAGTGCGAACGCCAGGTTCCTTTCGGTGGCATTCGACACCCTTATGCGTCTCTGCCATTTCCTAAGGCGGTATAACTGGGCCCTGTTCCTTGTCGGGATGCTCTTTCCGTAACTGTCCTTGTTCTTCCAGGAGATCTCGGTCGACAGACCCTTGTCGTGTATGGTGTAGGTCATCGGGGCGCCGGTGCGCGCTCTCTTCTCGCCCTGTTCCACATCGAAAGCCCTCCATTCAGGCCCCTGGTCTATGAACTGATCGTCAAGGACGAGACCGCAGTCCTCGCATATCAGTTCCCCGCGCTCATAGTCGCGTATCAGGTGCTTGCTTCCGCATTCAGGGCACTTCTCGACTTCCTCAGTTCCTTCTCTTGTTTTTGCCATATGAAGTTGCTCCTTCAAAGTAGACCTTTTTCCCGGAGATGTTTATCAGTACAGTCTTGTCGGCAGGGGCGACGGAAACGTACGGGCCCTCCACGGGCCCGAACACTCTTTTCACGGAACCGATGCGTTTCTGTTTCGCGTCGAAAACAGGATCCCCAATATCGGGCGTGGTCACTCCAAGAACGATTATCTTTCCGTCGGAAGTGACCTCATCCGCCACACCCAAAAAATCCATGTCTTCTCTCCGTAATCTGATGACAACTCATCGAATATACGAAGCGATAGCACACATATATTTAAAGGTTTAGTCATCCTTATATTGTGGTATTTTGATGGTTAATAAAATTGTGCCTGCCGGAAACCCCGATCGTATCCTTCATCGGGCGTACTCTGACCGCATCCAGGGCGCAGAGGACTTGTTCTTAGTGCCGTGGGCGGAACAAACTGCTATGGCGCACATTCGGACGCAGTTAAGGATGAAAGGTTAATATAATATCTATTCTGTTGCCGTGATAAGTGCAGACGTGTTGGGCTGCGTTAAAGTAACGTGGAGGCAAACAAATGGATTGGATGTCATTTTTTACGATTTTGGTGTTCGTGTTCGCTTTTGTCATGATGGTAGCGGGCATATTCTCAGGGGTGTTCGGGAGCGGAAAGAGCAGGATGATGGGTGCAGTCCTCTTTGTGGTCGGAGTGATAATAGCACTGATCTGGGCCTATCTGGTGGGATGGAGCGATGTCTCTCTCTTCCGTGATGTTGCCGCATGGGACCTTGTGGTTGATACATTCCTCAAGGTGCTCGCAGTTGTCATAGGCGCGCTGGCGGCGGTAGGTCTGTTCTTAGTGGCAGTCATGAAGAGCTGAGCCCAAACCAATTCCATAATCCCTTCAAACACGTCTGTTCATCTCGGTTGTAGCTTGCGCTACCGTACAGCTGGCGCAAGTTCGCCGTGCTGCTGTCGGTGGTTTTATATTCTATTTATGATTTAGTCGAAACCATGTCAAAGGTCCTCATATTGATGGGCAGCAAGAGCGATCTCCCGGTCGTGGAGAAGGCCGTAGAGCTCCTGAAAGAATTCGGACTGAGTTATGACGTTCATGTGGCGTCGGCGCACAGAACGCCCAAGAGGGTGGAAGAGATAGTGACGAACAGCGATGCCGGTGTGGTAATAGCAGTGGCAGGCATGTCCGCAGCACTTCCGGGCGTGGTCGCGTCGATGACCACGCGCCCGGTCATAGGTGTGCCGGTAAGCGGTAAGATGACACTCGATTCCATACTCTCGGTGGTGCAGATGCCTCCCGGGATACCCGTCGCCGCAGTAGGACTCGACAGAGGTGACAACGCCGCCATCCTGGCCGCGCAGATCATAGGTCTGAGCGATAAGAAGGTGTCCGAGAAGCTCGAAGCGCACAGGAAGAAGATGGCAGACCAGGTGGAGAAGGACTCAGAGAAGGTGAGGGCCAATGTTTGATGCTGGCAGTTTTGTCACGGATCAGATCGCCGCGGTGTCGTCCAAGGTCAAAGGCAAAGCGATAATAGCGTGCTCCGGCGGCGTCGACAGCACAGTGTGCGCGGTAATAGCCAGCAAGGCGATCGGCGACAGACTTCTTGCCGTGTATGTGGACACGGGCCTGATGCGGAAAGGGGAGACGGAAGAAGTGAAGGGCATGATGTCCGAACTGAATGTGAATTTCAAAATCGTCGATGCATCAAAGGACTTCTTCTCTCATCTGAAAGGCGTAACGGAACCCGAGAAGAAGCGGAAGGTCGTCGGAGAAAGGTTCATAAGGTGCTTCGAAAAGGAGGCAAAGGACTTCGGTGCCGAGTACCTCGTGCAGGGAACGATCGCACCAGATGTGATAGAATCCGGGAAGGACGGAAAAGGCGTAGTGAAATCGCATCACAATGTAGGCGGCCTCCCGAAGGAGATGAAGCTAGAACTCGTGGAACCTGTCATTGACCTCTATAAAGAGGAGGTAAGGCAGGTCGCGCGCCATCTGGGCATCAGGGTCTCAGAAAGACAGCCGTTCCCGGGACCGGGACTCTCGGTGAGATGTCTGGGAGAAGTGACGCCGGAGAACATAGAGATCGTAAGGGAAGCTTGTTACATCGTGGAGGACGAGATAAGGAAGGCCGCGAAAGGAGGTAAAATGGAACTCCCGTGGCAGTATTTTGCGGCACTGCTGCCTATACGGTCCGTAGGTGTGCACAACGACGAAAGGGTGTACGGCAGAACGGTCGTGGTAAGAGCGGTCCTTACAAAAGATGCGATGACGGCAAAATGCGCACAGATCCCGTTCGCGGTCCTTGAGACGATATCGTCCAGGATAACAAGAACTATGGGCGACAGGGTGAACCGCGTCGTCTACGACATAACGGACAAGCCGCCGGCAACGATAGAATGGGAATGATATCCGGCAGTACTCAGCCCGACTGGCTAAGTATCTCTAACTGACTGATTATGTTCCAGATCAGTGTGCGTCCGTGCAGCGGTATGTTCGGGTCGTTCGCAAGATCGTCAAGTATGAGTATGGCGCTCGTCGCGCGGACATCCATCGCGTCCTTCTGGTCGAGGAGTCTCGCTTTTGCATCGGTAGCGCCGCGCCTTATGTTCCTCGGCACGGACGGGTCATCGGCTAGCACATCCAGCACCTCAGTGATCTGTTTGGTTTGTTTATCTGTCATGTAATCACCCTATCAGATGGATTCGAACTCTTCCTGAAGGTCAAGGACAAGCTGCTCAAGCACTTCTTCAAAATTCGGAGATTTGTATTCTCTTACTCCGCCGAGGTCGCTCTGGATCCTGGCAACGTAATCGACGTTCTCTTTTATGAGCTCAATATTGCACAAAACCTCTTCCACAATCTCACATCCGCTCTGTTGAATTAGTGGTCAATTGTCAACTGTTATTTAATGATTATTGATTTTTTGTCTCAGTACGATGCCGGCAAATAGATGAAATATATGCACGCAGATGATACGTGGCGGTCCCGGGCCGGTGTGAAGGAGAAAACGGATGTTCGACATAGGAGACTGGATGTTGAGTATATTCGGCCCGTACGGGGCATGGGGGGTCGTCCTGTTCGTCTTCCTGATCTTCCTTATAGACGCGCTGGTGTTCCCCACCCTTCCCGAACTGTTCTTCGTCATCGGTTTCATGTACGATCCGACCCTGTCCTTCGGCGTTACACTCCTGATGGCGGCGGCCGTGGCCGAGGTCATAGGGATAACCACGCTCTATCTGGTGGTGGAAAGGATTAGAGTGCCGGCGAAGATCAGGAATATCGCCGATCGGTACATCAAATTCCTGGTCTGCAGCGATGAACGAATGCTTTTGGTGAACAGGGTGGCGCCGATGATACCATTTGCGGGTGCGTTCGTCAGCCTGATAGACAGCTGGAAACTTTCGAGAGCACTGTTCTACGTGGTGCTCGGATGTATAATAAAATACGGATTCATCCTTCTTATGAGTGACTTCTTCCAAAGATATTTCGAAAGCGGCGACGCACAAACGTATACTATTATCTTTGTGATTGCCGTGATCGCTATAAGTTTCGTAGCGGCATTCCTGAAAAAGAGAAAAAGTGGTGTTACAGATGAAAATCGTTGACGTAAATCCGTTCTTCTACCCGCATTTGGGCGGCATAGAGCACCGAATGCACGACACCTCCAGACTTCTGGCTGAAAGAGGTCACGAGGTGACAGTCCTGACCGGCAGACTTCCGGATACGCCGGAAGAGGAGGAAAGGGACGGTTACCGGATCGTTCGCCTGAGGTCAAGGATGATAAACATCTACAATCCGCCGTTCATATCGTCCAAGGATGTCCTTGAGACATTGAACGGACTTGATGCCGACATCGTCAACTATAACTACAGATGGGCGGGCTCGTACAACAAGGATCTGGCGAGATATTCCGGGAAGAAAGTGTTCACATACCACAATATGTGGGGTGAGGGAACAGGGCTGGTCGGCCGGGTATCCGAGATCAACGATAACCGTTTCCGAAAATGTCTGGATACGTTCGATCACATCATCTGTGTCAGCGATTATGTAAGGAACGATCTGATACGCAGAGGCATCCCCGCCGGAAGGACGACCACCGTTCCGAGCTGTCTGAACACCTTTCCGGATGTTGGTGCGGGTGAGGGCGATTTCATTCTGTCGCTGGGAAGACTGGTGAGGACAAAAGGTCTTGACTATCTGATCGAAAGCATGAGGTCGGTGGATCACAAACTGATCCTGTGCGGCAGAGGGCCGGATGAGAAGCGCCTTGAGAGACGCATAAAGAGATACGGACTCGAAGACAGGATAGAGATGAAAGGATATGTCTCCGAGGACGAGAAGTCGCGTCTCATGTCCGCGTGCAAGTTCTTTGTCATGCCGTCGCTCTTCGAATCGTTCGGACTTGCGGCGGTGGAGGCGATGTCTTACGGCCGCCCCATAATATGCACGGACGTGAACGGTCTTCCGGACACGGTGCAGGAAGGCGGTGTAACCGTTCCTCCGAAAGACCCAGTCCGGCTTTCTGAAGAGATCAACAGACTGCTGGGGGACAGAAGTGAACGTGAAAGGCTCGCGAAGGCCGCAAGGATGCAGGCGGAGAGATACGACTGGAAGGACAACATCTCAAAGATCGAGGACGTTTACAAGAACGTGATCCATTCATAATAGTACGTTTAATCGGCATACATTTGATATACGCGCCCGCACATCCAACGGTGAGCCGATGTCCGGAACCTGCACAGTCGTCATACCGACATACAACGAAGAGAAGAACATCGTCAACATGGCGAAATGTCTCAGAGGGCTTTATCCCGATTTCAACATAATGTTCATGGATGACAACTCCACTGATCGATCCCGGGAACTGGTAGAGGAGCTCAACGATCCTAAGACCAGACTGGTCACGAGGAAACCGGAGGAGCGCGGACTGGCGGCGAGTGTGTTCCAAGGCATTTTGGAATGCGGCACGGATTACTTTATGACAATAGACTGTGATTTCCAGCATCCGCCGAGCGCGCTCGGCGATATGTATGCGAAAATGGAAGAGGGAAGCGACCTCTGCGTCGGGGTAAGAGAGGACAGATTCGCATTAGGTTTCTTAAGATGGGCCGGATCGTGGGCCGGTAACGTCCTATGCGACCTTTATCTTCTGTCCAAGGGGAAGAGGGTCTCCGAGGACATCATGAGCGGCCTCATAGCCGGACGGACCAACGTATTCGTACCGGTCATAAAGGACAACTGGGACGGACTGGAGATGAAAGGATGGAAGGTCCTTCTCGATCTTCTCAAGTTCGGGCCGGCCGACCTGAAGATGTCAAAGGTCATGTACAAATTCGGAAAGAGGGCGGAGGGGGAGTCGCACATCAGTCACGGCGTAATAATTACGACGTTCAACCAATGCGGCAGACCGGGGAAACTGTTCGCGAAGATCTACAAGAAGATGTGGAAGGCCTGATCTTCAGCCGTATACCACGAGGCTGTCGCCGTCCGTATGTGATCGGTAATCGAGCGGCAAAACCAGAATGTCGCAAATACAGTATAATTTGTATATCTTGACAATGTTGTATCTGTCGCACGGTCGGTGAACCGCGGGCCGTCGGTCATCCCATTGCTGCCGTGATGTTGACCCAGTTCAGAGGAAACAAAGATGAAGGCGAATGCAAAGCTGTCGGTCATTTTCGCGATCGTGGTCGCCGCCGTTCTTCTGGGCGAGGTCTATGTTTACACCTTCAATACAAGCGGATATTCATCCGACGTGTCCGTCTCCGGGGATGTCGCCACATACACGGTGACATCAGATGTTTCGACAACGTATTCCGTCATAATAACCGACAACGGGGGCTTTGAACCGAACACTGAATACTACATCTATTACGACAGCAGTTATGGGTCCGAAGTGAACGCGGTGGAGGTCCCGGTCGGTGCCAGGCCTTTCACGCAGGACTACTACATTTCACAACTGGTGCATATGCTCGAATATCGCGGCATCACGAATGTCACGATACTTAACGCAGAAGAGCTGAGGAGCAAGTTACACGAGGATACAGACAACAAAACATGCACCAAAGGTCTAATAGTATTGTCAGGTGCGTTGCCGGACACGATATACACGGGTAATGCGGGAGGACTCGCACATCCTGACCTTATATTCGACTGGCTGAACGGGGGAGGAAGGCTCTACTGGGCCGGAAACCTTCTCGGCAGGTACATTGCGACAAAAGGAGGAGTCACAGACATCGGCGCGGACAACAACGATTATCAGAGCCTCTTCTTCGGTGCGACCTGTCTTAATACAGGGAGCACGGACACGGCATATTCAGATGAGACCGACAACCAGTACCGCAGCACTTTATCGCTGATGAACAACAGCGTCAAGTACGGCGTTGACGTCTCGGTACTGACAGACGTCTCTCTTCGTACAGGGTACAGGGAGGACGGATACTCCAGCATCGCGATGGTGGCACACGGGTCTAACGGAGGGATGATCTGTGTGCTGGGAGGAGATTACTCCAGTAATCAGCGGCACGATCTGGCACAGATGATCTCATCCGGTCTGAGCTACGCTTCGGAGACGATTGGCTATGCGACGGGAACCCTGAAGAGGACGACCGTACACGGAACAATAAACCTGGACCACACGCCCGGTCCGGGGGACAATGTCGTCGCATATGTCTATTACGGCGGATATTTCCCCATATACGGCAAGCTCATGGAGTTGGCACCATGACCTCGGCCGGCAACAGGATCCGTTCATTCTGGAAAGGGCTGAGGGAAAAGGATGACATTTCTGTTTCGATCCCATTCCTTTGCAGGGCGGTCATCCTGATAATCCTGGCGGGCGTGGTGATAAGGCTTGTCCTCGGGTTCTTCATGACGTACGTGTTCGATATGTACCATTGGGGTGCGGTGATACAGAACATAAACAGCGGCAACGGCCTCTACGAGATAACGGGGTTTTTCTACACTCCGCCGTGGGGGTATATCCTGGGTCTTGAATCATTGTTCCAGAATCTGACCGGAGTGACGGTCATCGGAGAGCGCCTGACAGACACGTTCCTGCTGGAGGATATCGGAGGACGATATACATCAACGGTCGTCACTCCCTTCTTCGCTCTGGCCGTGAAACTGATATTCATGTTATCGGACCTCGTGGTCGGATATCTGATCTTCTGGTTGGTCCGCGACATCACCAAGGATCAGAAGAAGGCAGTGGCGGCCTTCGCACTGTGGTTCCTTTGTCCGTTCGTGATAACGGTCGGGTCGGTCATAGGGATGTTCGACACGATCTCCGTACTGATGACCCTGCTGGCGGTCATAATGCTGAGGAAGGACCGTTACGTCGAGGCGGGAGTGATGCTCGGTCTCGCGACCCTGACGAAGTTCTTCCCAGGGTTCTTCATTTTCATTTTCTTGGCATACATCGTGGCAAAGAACAGGGACGGAAGCGCAAGAAGGAAAACAGCGTTATTCCTGGCAGGTATCGTGGTCATTGCGTTCATTATCTTCCTGCCGCAGTTGCTCGACGGCACGATCGCTGACAGTTTCCTTTTCATCACGTCAAGGGTGAGCGAAGGGGTCGATTCCGGCGTCATAGGAAAGATAGGAGGATATGCCGCACTGGTGGTCTATGCGCTGACGCTCATCGTTTCGGCGATATTGGCGAAGCGTCTGCTCAGGAACGACGGCGAGACCGGGCTCGACCGTCGCTTTCTTGACGCTTTGATGGTAACGACGGCCGTGATGTTCCTCTACCCGCCGCTCCCGCAGTATGTGCTGCTGCTGCTTCCGTTCATCCTTTTCGCAATGATATATGAAACAAGATACAGGATACCGTGCATTCTGCTGATGATCGGGACTACGGTCGCCTCGGTGGCCGGCGGCCCCATGAACCTGGTCTCCGTTGCGGCATATACCAACATTCTGGGCCTGGGGCCCGTTATGCGGGCGGTCGGGATATGCACATCGCCGTTCTTAGGATTCGAGGCAATATCGATCGTCGGGCTCGCCGGTTACGTGCTGCAATATGCCGGCATCTTGTTCGTTCTGTGGATAAGATTCGGAGAGGACATAAAAAGGAAGGTCTCCCGCGAACGTAGCGGTATGGAAGCGTCCGCAGACACTGTATCAGAGAAAGAGCGGACATGAGCGTGTGATCATCACGACGGCCACAGCATGTCTTTGCTGAGGGCACTAACACAGTTATGATTAAAACTTTATATAGGGGGACTCAATAGGAGGAGATTACTTGTAGGAGAGCTTAACGGCTCGCAAGCACTACGAGGTGAAAAAATATGGCAGAAAAACCAACCGTAATGGCTGTGCAGAAGGCACTGGAGAGTGCAAAGAAGCGCAATTTTACAGAAACGGTTGAGTTGGCCATCAATCTCAAAGATATCGACCTGTCTATACC
>Ga0123357_10007242_pt1 | contig 13681 bp, 21 predicted proteins | sample TergutEmb28metaG_FD_89873 | JGI IMG/M metagenome (GOLD analysis project Ga0123357, IMG submission 89873) | Embiratermes neotenicus P4 segment gut microbial communities from Petit-Saut dam, French Guiana - Emb289 P4 | ecosystem: Host-associated > Arthropoda: Insects > Digestive system > Gut ... | reverse complement strand
TACATAAAATATCAAGTAAAAAATCTAAATAAATCTTTAAAAATTACTATTAACTTTTAGGCTTTCTTGTGTTATAGGGAGAGTCTGTAGTTTAATTCTTGCATGATTATTGTATTATACTTGCTGTTGTATGATCTCTTTTTAGTTTTCCTTCTTTTAATTACTGTTTGGAAATTGAGGACCACAGTATAGTTTCTGTAACATTTTAAATAACAAGATAAGAAACCTCATATACTGTATGCTCTGCTAATGTTGTTGTGTTTGGTAATTAAAACTGTAAGAAAATGGTGACATGTAACAACAGGCCTCTTACATTTTATTTCATCATATCCTCTTTTACATGATTCTTGCATTGCATGACTGATGATGGTGTGAAAGAGGGCCAAAACATGTACCAAACACATAAGGTGCAATTAAAATAAACCTACGTTGCATTCAATGGAGTAAGCGTAGTTTGTTTAGTAAGTAACACAATGGGATGGCTTCCATAAAGATCATTTGCATGTCCTTTCTTTTGCCGTATTTTATGTGCAAGTGTTTCAGGATGCATTTAATTTTAAATTCTTTTATGTCTTAAATGGGGCAACAGGTTGAGGAAAGCATCCAAAAAAGAAATACAACTATATTATAAAATAAAACACTAAAGTACAGCTTAGCTACTCCTAGAAAATGAATTATGATATACAATACTACATAATTATGACGAACATTCAATGGTAGCTACATCTGGTTTGTAACTGTTGTTGCAACATGAATAACCTGTATACTCAACACGAACATACTTACATGGCACACGCTATTGGTTATCTGTTGTGGACACCACTTCTCTAAAAATACCAGTGTTACAACTGGTATTAACACAAGACATGTTTACTGCTCAGTATTAATGCAAAAAACGAAAGCTTAGCCTAGTAATTCTCAAACAATGAGTGATACTACAACAAATAAGAGCTGATGCATCTGGTTCTAAACATTATCGCAACTAAACAAAAATAATATAGTGTCCCATTTATTAACTGATGTATTGGCAGTGAGGGGGGGGGTGTTCAAGGTCTGATCTTAGTCTACAGCCTACCCTATAGATGTAAACACAGGAACCCTAACAACCAAACATCGGCAATGCTTAAAAAAAACACACACACAGAACATACATCTTATAGTGTTGCATTTTTTAATTGTTTAATAAGTAAGACATATAACATTATTTTGACAAATAAGAAAATAAGTTTAAATTTTGATGGCAGGTGAGCACCACAGCTTCATGAAAAGATGCTTTACTTCTGGCCACAAAAACTCCAATATGCGGGCTCCAGAACAAATACAGGTATGGTGGTATGCTGGGAACTGAACCCCAGTCCCCATCTGTAGCCACTAACTTGGCTGACTACTGCCCTGACTCATAACAAAACTCCCCTAATAATTATCAGCTGCATTACTTCTTTTTTCCCCCCATTTTATTCCACGTGGTACAGTCCTTTCTGGTAAGTTAACAGTTGCTCAGCTGGTCAAGAACTTCAAGACTCTGACACTTCACTATACTTTTCAAAGAGGTAAGGAACTGAGCCTGTAAGGAACTGAGCCTGTAAGGAACTGAGCCTGTAAGGAACTGAGCCTGTAAGGAACTGAGCCTGTAAGGAACTGAGCCTGTAAGGAACCAAATAAATTCAGTTTCCACCTCTCACTATGTCAGTTGCTACATTTCCTCCTCCTTGGTCAGCTGCAGTCAGCAGGATAAATGTTTCTATAGAATTCTGACAATGGTGTACCACACTTAAGATAATTTGCTTCTCAGACTCTGTCCATCATTTGGTTTTTTAGAACTAATAAAAGTAATACAAATAATAAGACAGGCAACATAAATATATCTAACACTGTGGCACATTTACATAATGTTTCTAACTCCTCAGCTACCCTAACAGTCTCATATCACTTCACTTGCACAGAGAATGACTTCATGTCATCAGCAGTAACAAAATGTACATAGGTCTCCATGAAGTGTCCAATATTGCGTGTGTGTGAACCGACACAAGAAAACGCATATCTAAGCACAAGAAATCAGTATTTTATGAAGAAGCTCCGCTTCATGATGTAAGAGCGTCCAGAGGGTGAAGTGGGTTATGGGCCCTGTATCATGCAGCAATAATTAATTACGGGAGAGGTGTAAAGACACTTGAAGGTGGGCAGTATGTTTCATTTTAGTATCTTGTTGTAGCCTCACTCCTCTCAAAGCTGATGAATAAGAAAGGTAGTCACTGAGAAAGTGATCACATATAGTGGAAATGGTGTGACCTGGGGCGCCTGCCAAACAAATTCTTTGTATACAGAAATATGCTCTTCTGGGGTATTATACAGTAGTTATCATTTCTTACTGACATTTCAGGACAACCTTTTGGTCCTGTCTTCAAGGTTCAAGAGTACAGACACTCCCAGACTTAGACAACAGTTACATTCCAGAAGGTCTGGCACAAGTTGAAATTTGTGTAAGTCAGAACTGAGTACACATATGGTCAACTATATATAGACACTCCAAGACTTAAGCAACAGTTACATTCTAAAAGGTCTGGCACAAGTTGGAACTGAGTTATAAATATGGTCAACCATATGTGTACTCATACACATAAGTGAGTCCAGGTGAAATCAATGTTCCTACAGAGCCTGTCCTTTCATTCTCACAAGAAAAAATGTGGTGCATGTTTACAAAATGCCACTATTTACTTATTTTTTTTGTGGTACTTGTTTAGAATATCTTACTGAAATTGCATAACTTGAAAATGCATTGAGTTGCAGAGTGTGTATCAATCCCATGTCCCATTTAATTCCAAATAACCTTGCTGCTTGCTGATCATTAAATAAACACCAAGGAATAAAGGTACATTCCAAGCAACAACAGTACTTTCACCCTTATTCCGAGTCCTACCATATGGCAGGTCAGACAGACTGCATACCGCACCAACAAACAAATACAGTACATTGGCGTGAAACATTCCGAGCTATAGCACAGCTCATAACATTTCATGTACATTTATACTTATTTCTGGATATCAAAATGTGTTCTATGTCCTGGCATTTTGAGTATACACTCATTGGAAGAGAACTACTGATCTAGGCTCTCCTTCAAATAAACTGTTTCTGTCAACCAATCATCACACTACACTAAAATCACCCAGCAGAAAAGTATGGGCACTTTCATACCTACACAGTGCAGGTGAAAACAACGACACCATGCAGGTTAGTCAACTTACCCCAGATGCTCTGTTCTTTTGTTTCATCTTACCATACTCAGTGCTGTAAAGCCAGATGTTACAAACCAGAGAAATGTAGAGTGCAACCTGCCTACACTGGTGCAGGAAACATACTTTACAGAAACTTATTACTGCATGCAGCTGGTGCAGGTCAGGAACATATTATTCAACCCTTTGATGTACTACACATTTTATGGCACCGATGTTTATCAAGATTTAGTTCCTATTTACCATAAACACTTACAGAGGCTGGCACTAATGTTTATAAAGATTTAGTTTATATTTACAGCAGACACTTAAGACAGCACCATTACAAACACAAATAGGTTACTGTTGTTTACCCTGAGAATCACTTACACTTGTACACTATGTGGGGGAAAAATGTGGAGTTTCTTAATGGTACAACAGGTGGTGTGTATAGTTATTACTATGCACTGAATAGCTAAGTGGTCAGTTCAGTCATGGACTGGAGATTCCTTTTTAGACTGCATTATTCTTTTACATTATATTCACCAAGATTCCACCCATATATTGCCTGATTTTACTTTGTGATATGTGTGAGTCATTAAATATTTTGAAAATTTTATGAAGACCTTGAAGTGAACTTTAAATTAAAATTTTGAACATATTTTAATTTACTCATACTGTTTTTTAACACGAAATATTTTTTATTTAAGACTTCAAAATTTGATCTTGCCGTTCAATTAAAATTACAATCCAGACTGGTTACAAGATACAATTTCATGTTGAGCTTTCCCCATCTGTAGCACAGAGGCAATGTACCTAATGCAAAACTGACCAGTGACACGGCAATTTGTTAACTGTTCACATTGAATCAGGTACCAACACTGAAGTCTGAGCTGAACAAATTCACTTCAAATGCCTGTCTGCCAGGCCGGACATGAACAATTTCAAAATTCAATGACACATGTAATAAGATAATGACTTAAATCAGTAATCTGGTAAGATGACTTCATTATCATAAACCATTCATTCCCTCTCTCACTAGCCATGCCTAGTGTATATTCCATGCTTTAATGCTCAGCAAGACTACCACAGCAAAAATGCACTGTGGAACTTTTCAATTGAATCTCAAATTATTATTTGTTAATCATATGTTAACATTTTTATTAATGAACTCCATTTAACCTGTTGCAAAATCCAGTGTGGAGACATCACTATATGTTGGGAAAACCTGAGTGGATAAGAGTCATTAGAAGCAATAACATAATCCAGTATATGTATGGTTGACAAAACAGGTACTCTTTTCTATTTGTGCTGTCAGTTACCTATAGGTATTTCAGGCACATGTGGACGAATTTCAGCGGGTTTAAGCTTGGTAGCGAGAGGTGTGGAAGGTCCATTCACCAGCACCGTTCCAATGTAGTTGAGCAGCTTCTGTGCTCTGTTGAGTGACTGAGGTAACTGGAAGAGCTCAGGATGCTCATCTATGAAGCATGTGTCCAGTGTGCCATTGAGAAACTTCTGGTTCTCCAGCACATTCAGTAGGAATGGAATGTTTGTCTGAAACATGGATAGTGAGTCCCATCAAACTGTAAATACACAAACTGTTTCTCTTCTTGATTTCAAACTTTCGCCATGTTCTGACTGTTGTATGCTAACTTCTGGGTAATTCCCCGACATCTGAATTTAGCATACAACTGTTTCTCTTCTAGCACAAATAACCGGTATAATCAATTGGCAATTTCTGTGAGCTCATGACATACGAGGTGCAAGATATAACAAATTTAGGAATGCATCTGTCTAAAGATTAATAACAGAGTAATTTGTCACAATTGGTCACATACATTTCATATGTATGTCTCCACTGCACAAAGGGCATAAAATTACACTTTTCTCAAATGGGGTGGATATTATATTTTAAAGCACATTATAAGAAAACCTTATTATTTTAATGAAAATAGATAAAAATGTGAAATAAACAGCATTTTGTAGAAAATAATATCAAGATTATGCAATATGTCTTCAACACACAGTAAATTTCCTTGTTGCCTACATACATAAAATGAATTTCTAGGAATGCTTACCTACGTGTGTTTGTGCTTGACAACGTGTGTATTTAAGTGGTTAAGACAGGATAAAAAAGTGATGTCTGTTGATTTGCCTGGAAGTTTTGTGCATCAACTATAAGGGATTTTGATAATACTGTGTATTTTGATAATAATGTGTACTCAACATCCACACAATTAAAAAATAAATTCAGTCTCTCATGGGTCAATATAACTGAAACTTGTGCAGTCAGCATAAACTGGACATCCTCATATATTTTTACAACAGCGTCAATATAAATGTTCTAGTACATAACATATATGTAAAAATGTTGATACACTTTGGAAAAAGTTCCTGTTTTGATACAAAATATATGGTGTGTACAAATTATGGTGTCAAAATGGTTATTTACTCAGAAGTTCCTAGACATGATATGTACATTAAAAGCAGGTTAAGCAGTCCCATTACAGGCCTGGACAGGCCCAGAGGGTTCCTGGAAGTTAAGGCTTCCAGATTTCGTGACAACAGCACAGCATAGTCATAGGTTGTCAGCCTTACGCACCGGCCGCCTTTACCCCCAGGAAATACTCCTGGTACTCACTTCTGTTAGAGGCTGAGCCAACCCCAGGGCCATAGTGCGACCAGGATTATGTCAATGAAAAATTCCAATGACATCATCTGGAATCAAACCCGTGACATTCCGATTTGCAGCACAGCACCTTAACCACTGTGCTACCGCATGATATGTACAGTACTTAATCAAATACCAAGAAGTACGCTGCAGTTATGACTCTGCAAGGAGCCATCTGTAGCATGGTTAGCTTTACAAGAGTATATTTGTATCTGCAACCAATGAACACAAAGTACGAGACAGTATACACAAGTGGAAAGAATGCATGTGGAAAAATACACCTACGTAGTATATTTGGAGTACAATATTTCTCTCTTGTTTAACTTCAAATCATACCATTTAATTTAAAATAAAAACAATTTGTACGTAAATACAACATAATATGGTACAAAGAGTCTACTGACTGAACAAAATTACATATAAAACACATGCTACTATGATCTCATTCTGGTTACATTTTTTCCAGAATTCATATATAAGCAATGGAAATACACGGTCCGTCAGTGAATCGGGCGATTTGGCAACGGCGTTTTTCTATTTTTAGCATGAGCGGGGAAGGGGAATGATGCTGCCAGGTGGCGTGGCCGTGAATAGCATTCAGTTTGAAATGGAGTTGTGGACTGGTGCACAGTGTACTTTCGCCGTAAAATCATTTTATAAGAACAACAATAGCTACGTTGCCGCCCAACGTGAATTTCGCAAGAAATTCGAGATTCATCGAAACAGTAAAGTGCCGTCAGCTCATTGCATAAAGACGTGGGTAAACAACTTTGAAGAGACCGGCTCAACTGTTACGAAGAAAGGTGGTAGTGTTAAAGCAGTTCGCACCCCACAGAACATTGACGCTGTGAGAGCATCATTCGAACAAAGTCTTCGCCGGTCGCTGTGCGTCATTTCAAGAAACTGGGACTGTCAGAAAGCAGTGTCAGGCGTATTTTACACTTGGATTTGCACTGCGGATACAAGAAGAGATTTCAAGAATCCTGGTCGACGTGTTACGTAGGGCCATGAGTAGTGCTCACGATCGGCTTGCTGAGTGTGAGCAGTGTAATGGAGGGCATCTTGAGGATGTAACAAGTGGAATGATGTGTTTTTTTGGTTCTGTATTATGTTTCAAGACCACTGATTCACTTATTTCTACAAATGCTACAGTATGTACTTCCTTATAAATGTAACTGTATCACGATATCCAATACTTTTAATTTTTTTTAATACTTAAAAATCGCCCGATTCGCTGGCAGACCCTGTATAACTACATGCCATATAAGTGTCATACACTAACATACATATATATATATATATATATATATATATACTGTATATACACACACACACTAACATATTTATAATACAGACTTGTAAGGAAAGAGAAGGAACATTTGTCCCAAAGCCTTCATGTGTCAATTCAGATCATATGTCAAAATTTAACTTGGCGTTCAAAATATTCATTCAGGGAATAAAACGAATTTTCATGTAAGTATTTTTGTAACAATGCTTTAAATTTTTTTGGATTATCAGACTCTGCTTTTATGTAAATTGGACGAATGTTAAACACCTTAACACCTATACAGTGTACTCCCTTCTGGTATTTTGTCGCATTTACAGAGGGTTGGTGTAAGTTTGCATGCTGTCTAATGTTAATTTGATGCATCTTGGAATTTACCTGGAATTGGTTCTTGTTTCTTATCATGAACAATAGAAGGGAAAAAATATATTGAGCAGGGAGGGGTAAGATTTCCAAGTTACGAAACAATTTTCTGCATGAGTCTCCACTTCTACTTTGTGGGATCTTATTACGTTCTGCTGCCCTCCCTATAAGTTAGGCTCCCACACTGTACATTCACCACCAGTATTTTGATGTAAACCCCCTCAGATACTGAAACAGCAGCTCTGTCAAGAGAAATTCATAGGTATCACTTTCTGATTATATGAGAAGAGCATGCTCAGTTCACAGTTGTTAATAAAATGCTGATCAGATAAACGATAGAAATGTTGCATTGAATTCTAGCATCTCCACCATTTTTAACTAGTACCCACTGTACATACTGTGGAACATTTAACCCTTTAAATGCTGAGTTAATCCCATCTGCCATTTGTTGGCACTATAAGGAGCTCATCCTATTCTCCACGTTAGCAGGATAGGGGTTAAATCCTGATTATTGTTCAGAAAATAAAACATTAACACCTCATACACTACAAATTCAAGACTTGGTTTGGCAACTGTTACTTCTTCCCTGTGCACTCTGGAATGCAGTAACCTGTCCTGTCATTTGATGCTAACCATTTGCAACATCCTGCAAACTAAGCAGAAAAAAATTACCAAGAAAAATACTTGAAAGAAAATCTTCCTGCTGAAAACCTCAGCATGGAAACTGCCACACTAACTACTGATACAGGTATTACACACGCCTGCTTTTGTACATTTGATGTCATAGGAGCTGGCAGAGAGCTCCAAAAATAGGGTTAATACTATCTTCATTACATCTCACCTTAACTCCTCTGACTCTAAACTCCCTCAGTGCACGGTTCATCTTGGCAGCTGAAGATTGCAGATCTCCAGCATGAGCAATTATCTTGACTAGAAGGGAGTCATAGTATGGTGATATAATAGCACCAGCAAATGCTGAAGCACCATCTAGACGGATACCCATCCCTTCTCCGCTGCGGAACACCTGCAGTTAACATTATAGATGCAGTCATGAGTTTAAGGCTTTTTGTTGTGTGTGTGTGTGTGAAAAAGAGAGTGTGACAGTAACAGAGACCCAAACTTAAACTTGGCATTAGTGCCATCCCTTTACCACTGAACTCTTCCTACTCCTTACCACCTACAGCACAAAGTCTGAAAAAGTTATGTGAACTGGTTGCGCCGAAATTTTTATTTTGCACAATAAACCATTTTTGAGAAAAATACTGCCATATAAACTTGCATAAAATACTGAAGTTCTATATTACACATAAGCAGCTCTCTTTGTCAGTGCATAATAGTACATGTTGTCAATGGGGTTTATGGTCTTCAGATAGAGATGACAGCTGCAAATACACCTATGAGTAATCATTCATAGGCAACCTAAAATGCATGGTACTCCAAATTCTCACCTTAAAAACCACTACATCACAAAGCATTACACACAGCCGCAGACACAGGAAGATCCCATAAAACTGGGCAGTTCATTAAAAAAAAAAAAAAAACCTTGTCACTCATTTACTAGTGCTGGTCACATTCAAAGTACCCTGCTAACACTTTGTCTCATTCTAGGCAAAGGATTTTTACCACTAGTGAAGTGTGGAGAGATGTACTTTCATGACGCAAAACTGAACTGTCTTGTTTTTTTTAAGATTTAGTCTTTTTTGACAAATGTGATTTCGCAAAAACTTTACGGTAAAATGTTTCACTGATTTTTCTGGCCGAATAACTACAAAACCTAACATAAATTTAAACAAACTAAAACTGGTATTAAGCCACACTGAAGCAGCCTCATGTTTAATACAATTCTTACCTCTATTCTTCCTGTATCAGGTTGGAAATTCTTGGCTGGGTCTTCAGTGGTAACTCGACACTGTATTGCATAACCTTGGGGTTTTATGTTTTCTTGTGTCAATCCCAATTCAGGAAGTGTCATGCCTTCTGCCACTCTGATTTGTGTTTGTACTAAATCAATTCTGGACACACAAATATCAAAAGTTTAATGCCAACTTTCCTTCATGCGTCTTGTCTTCTGCATGTTACAGGCTTCTTTGCAGTAAGTAACGTGTTGCAATTTCCTTTGTTATCGATTGCATGTCTAATTAAATGTTTACATCTAAAATAAAACATAATTTAAGGAATTTACAGTGGTAGGAATATATAATTGAAACAAAACACAATAATAGCAGTTACAGCCTCAACACTAGCATTTAGTTTATCAAGCAAAATTTGAAACTTAATACGCATCTGTACATACTCAGTGCACACACAACAGCACACACTAACTCTACACAGCAGATTCTTTCTTGACAAGCTAAAATATCCTTGGCAGGACACAAATTCCCCAACTTCACGGAAACCAAATTCGAACGATCATCTTTAGAGTAGACTGCCTCATGGCCTATCCTGAGCCAGATACATAGAGTCCATACCATACCATCCTATCCTATTCCACGAAGATGAATTCAGGTATTCTCCCATCTACACGTTAGCCTTCTAGGTGGTCTCTTCCCCTCAGGTTTTCCCACTAAACCCTGTAAGCAACTCACCTCTTCCCCACACAAGACACATGCTCTACCCACCTCATCCACATTTACTTGACCACTCTAATAATATTTTGCTAGCAGTGCAAATCACAATGCTCTTCAATATGCAGTTTTCACCAGTCTCCTCTTTCTTCCTCAAACACATAAATTTCTTCCTCAACACCCTACTGTCAAACACTCTCGGCCTGTACTCTTCCCTTAATGTGAGAGACCGAGTTTCACACCCATACAAAACAACAGGCAAAATTATAGTCCTGTACATATAAGGTTTTGTAGTTTTGAATAACAAATGGGAAGACAAATGATTACACTGGTCAACAGGTTCTGACTTATTTTTTGCTTTGGAGAGAAAATATGCTTCCCTTTATAGATTTTGGGACACTTAACATGAAAATGGCAATGAAAATAATTAGCTACATTTTCCAAGAAAAATTAACTAAGTCACTTTACAGATGCCTTACACACTACATCTGTGACATAATGAATACTGACTGGCTTGCCTTGATTAATTGCGCCCCTCTTCACCTGCCATTTGTACACAAGCACAGGAGAATCTCCTGTTACTATCCAGCAACAGTCGATGAACTCCACTTTCCCTGGTATCTCTGCCCCATTGCTGAGATGTCACGATGAACATGTTTGCTGTGCTCATTGCTCAGTGCCAAACAGTTTTTTGGGGAAAAAATCCAGGTGAGAATGCAGAAAATACACCTTTAAAGACATACTGCAGCCCAATTTCTAACATGACAACAGGTTTTCCACAAGCTCCTTGTAGTTGTTAGCCTTGTTATTTCCTAGAAAGTTGGCTGCTACAAGCCGGAAATCATCCCACGCTGTGTTCTTGTTGCCACTGAGAATGCAGTCAAACTGCTCATCTCTGAACAGCTGGCGGATCTGTGGACTGATGAAAACACCTTCCTTGATTTTTTGCAGCACTGATTCCTAGGAATTTCTCAGCGATCCATAGCCCTAACAAATTTCTGGGATGAAAAAGTCACTTCTCCACAAAAATAACAGAAATCATCTGCACTGTTCACGCACTTTCGCTGCATCCTTCTTGAGGTTTGGCCAAGAAATGACTGCGTGACATTTTATAAAGATGTTACACTGTGAAAGAAGACTTTCTGAAATAAGTGGCACAAGCATATACAATGCAACTCCCTCCAAGGAACTAAAATGCAACAGGTTGGTTGTTTCAATATCCGGGAGCTCACTGCATCATCCACTTTGCCCCTTGCACTGCTTCATCCTTCTGATGAACACGAAGTGGCTGACGCAATGCCTGAGAGATGATGGCATCACCCACGTCATACTAAGCATTGCCACAACATTGCTTACAGGCACGCAATACCAAAAAGCAGTGCAAAGTGTACAAATTGGGACCCACCCCAGATCTTTGAAACTAGAAGCAATTAAAAATGTAATTTTCATATTCATCTTCAGCAACCCAAAACTGGTAAACATCTGCTATTTTCTCTCTTCTGAAACATTTACAATGCTGACTAGTGTTATGAACTGAATGGAAGCAGGCATTCCCTGCATTTAATCTGCTCATAATTTCTTCGTCCATAAAATTTTGATTTGTTAGGGTCCTTCCGAAATAATTAGCCACATTGCAGCAGCACATGCACATACATGCACGAACACGTACGCACGCATATCTTATGTATATCCTATACACACACATAAGCATGGCCGATTTCAAGAGTACTGAATGCAATAACAGCAGAGCTTTATTTGTTATAAACCATAACAATATAAGACAGGTTATAATTTATGCAACTGCTTCTGTGGTTAACACCAATCCTCCAGCAGATACGATTGTTGCAAACTGCAATTGCTTATTTCCAATCAGCTAATCATTCAGACCACTATTTTCTGAAAAAACTTAATCTTTGTATTTCTTAAATTCAAGTTACTGCTTATGTGGTTACAAATGCCTCTCAGTTTACCTCTTCATGATTACAGGAATTTACAGTACCACATTTTTGGAACATAAGACATTCTCTTATCCCTGGAAAATATTGTATAAAATTCTCATGGGTCTTATGTGTGTTAATATAACCTTTCAGGTAACCGCGATTCCGGTGTTTGCTGATGTGGTAACAGTGGTTACGAAGACTGATCCTTGGAGGGAAAGAAATGAAGCTTGCTTTTTTGGTAAACTGGCTGTCCAGCAGCACGTGTTTCCAAGTAGAATGCAGTGATAATGTCTACCAAAAATAAACTTGTTCTCTTAATGGTATGTGTAATAAACAGGTGGGGATTTTGAATACTGTAGCTTTCAAATTAAATGTGCACTGTAACAGGCAGCCAACAGGGACATTTTGCTCTACCTCAGAGAAAATGACATGTGAATAGTGAAGGCATCAAAACGTTCTACAGAAGGTAGGAAGGATACAAGTTCTTTTCATACACGTATTGCAAAACTGTATGACATAGAAGCAGAGGTAAAGACTTGGTAACAGGCCACAAAAATAATGCCAATTTCTGTGTACAAAAGAGTTATCATTTTTGATGCCTTGAAGATGGGTGGTCATACACAGCATCACTAATGTTGCTGGGACAAATTTCTGGTGTTACATGACCAACTAACTGATTTACTCCATGAATACATGGACTGCAGTCCTTCGTGAGAAGTTAATAGGCCCTCAACGAGTAATGAAATTCCTTACAGTTTATGGGATCTGAGGTTCATTTTCATGTGTACAACAGCCTGCAACTTATTCCTGTCCCGAGGCAGATAAATCCAGAATATGCCCTTCCACCCCATTTTTTTATAATCCACTTTAATAGTATCCTCCCAATTATGCTTTAGTCTTCCAAGTGGTCTTTTTCCATCAAATTTTCCAACAAAACCCTGTAATCATTTATCTTCTCTCCCATAGTCATTCCATATCCCCACCCATCTCATCCCCCTTCATTGCCTATAATATCTGGTAATTAAAAAACATGAAGTTCTTCAAAACAAAATTTTTTCAGTCTCTTGTTACTTTTTCCCTTTCAAATCTTATGAAAACTGACATTCCTTGAAAAACGGAACAGTACAAAATACAACACTGCACTTTCAATGATGCAATAGAATTTCAGCTATGTCTGGCAACATATATTGCTGAAACTTTGAACTGTATACTAAAGGAAATTCAGAACTTCAAAGTGCAAAAATTTAATGGAGGGGAAGAGGCAGTCACTTCACTATACACCATACTGAAAAAGGACAAGATGGTTGTACGACATTTATTGGGAAAAACTGGTAGCTTTGCTTTAAGAATTGAGGAAAGTAAAATGTTTATACAGTAGCACCAAGAGGTATAGGATGAAATGTGATCTGTTTACAGGGAACTGTGAGAGAGAGTGGAAGGAGGGCTCTGGAAATGGAGGATCTCTCTTTATGGGAGCTCTGTTAGGGGAACATGGAGGCATAAAAGAAGGCTCTGGAGATGGGCACCTCTTTCCATGGAGGCCTTGTTGGGAAACCTGAACGAGGGCTCATATGCTGGCGGCTTATGCATGGAAGAAGATTCAGGGATGGGTGTCTCTCCCTGTAGGGACCCCGTTGGGGAACCTG
>Ga0123357_10007240_pt1 | contig 13682 bp, 5 predicted proteins | sample TergutEmb28metaG_FD_89873 | JGI IMG/M metagenome (GOLD analysis project Ga0123357, IMG submission 89873) | Embiratermes neotenicus P4 segment gut microbial communities from Petit-Saut dam, French Guiana - Emb289 P4 | ecosystem: Host-associated > Arthropoda: Insects > Digestive system > Gut ... | reverse complement strand
CATTTTTTCCTCTTCTTCCGGTCAAAAAAATTGTAAAAAAAAAAAATAACCCCCCACGCCCGGGGGGGAGGAAATTTTTTCGGAAATGAAAAAGCGCTTCAAACAAATATTCTTTGCCCCCCCCCCCCCCCAGCACATGATACTGTGGACGAAGTCCAAGAAAAATTAATTCCAAATGCAATACACCATCATCAGAATCTAATGTAATTGTATCACATTGACTTGGGTTCTTGAAGAACACGATGACGCTCGACCAGAAACTAAGTTATTGTCATAACCTGGTGTGTTGAGTTAGGCACTGATGTTTGTTATACGCCAGATGCAACAGCTATGACGTCACAGCTCATTTGCTTGAATTGGGGATTAATATTTTCTACTAACTGACTGTCACGAATATACTGATGTGGCTGTCGCCAAAACCCCGGCTGTGATAACAGGTGCATAATGTGAACATTACATTGACACTGCCGTATGTGAAAGCTTGCAGTGTGCATCCTGTTCCTTACACTCACAGGCGAGATACAGTGACTTTCGGCGAACTCATTACATAAAGAAACGGCGAAGGGCGGAATTATGAATCTGCAGAAATGTTTTGTTCGGTCCGGCTGGCTTGTTGGAATATTTGCATGCAAATCACATCCCAGACAAGGATAAGCTGCCCGCAACGATCTCTCTACGCATCCGGAAGATTATAACACAGCCGTCCGTACACAACGAAGCGGCATGACTCGGGGCGTGAGTTTATGCAGTGGCAGGCCTTCGATTGATGTCATCAGGCTTTCATTATGTCAGCGAACCAACCAACAAACAAACAAACAAACACACCAACATTAGGAGCAGATACACGATATTCAGAATAGTTCAGAAACTATTTAAAACCAATTACAGCGAACAAAGTCCGTTAACATCAAACTTCCCACTTGCTCAGAGCACCAAAACAAAATGTCTTAAAATCAATTTCAATAGCACGAGCTACACCAACAAGGTAGGAAAAATTACATCAAAATAGGCGTTTCGAATATATCAGTAGGTCTGTACCAATTCGACATACAGAGAGGGCTTAGAATGGAACGAATAAGAAAGAAAAGAAGAAGGGAAAAAAAAGACCTTGGGAAAAAATTCAGGATTAGAGTAGAGAAGAACAAAGAAGAGAGCAGAAAGGAAAATATAAGTTTACTGGTTGTAAAAAAGTGGAAGCCAATAAAAGTGTTTTATGCAAATAAAATATACTGATGTAATGTATAAGATACGACCTAAATTTTGTATTTCTTCTTTGGCAAATTCAAACATAAATAAACAAAAGACTGTAACCTTTAGAACCAGTAACGCTTTTTATTTCAGTCACGCAACGTTCAGTAACATCAGCTCCGGTTACACCTCCGTTGTATTTTGCCACAACATTCTTTAGAGTGGGCTGGGTAACACATTACATTTATATCTCGCATGGTGATATGATATTCATAACATGATTTCGTGGACTCTGTCACATTTTTGTAAAAGTTATTTGGAGAAATAAGCACACATTGAGGGTCGGGCAGGTGCAGACCGGCAAAATTGCGCAATTTATAACTGCATGCAAATAAGAAAAGTAAGTTTCAGTTTCTTCAAACATAGGTCACAGAAAATATTGTCCTTTTATTTTGCGGCCTGTGGGCTCTCGGGGTTTGGCAGTGCCGTGTGTTGGAGTTGTTCCAGCGTCTGCGACGCGGGAGTAGTTCTTTAATGTAAGAGAGTCGCTATGTCGGTAGTCGAAGTTACGCGCGGCGTCATATGTGCCGTATTTATCTTTAATAAGGTTCATTTTTCCTGAAAAAAAGGCACCAAAGATTACACCGCGCCTTAAGACAGGACACAAGTAGGGTATTAAACCCACAAAAAAAAATAACTTGCTAATTATAATCTGCGTCTTATCACTTGTAGATTTTATAAGACAGGAAATACCATTACATGTTTTTGGTCGAGCTGGGATAACTCAGTCGATAAAGTGGGTGAGTATGTACTGGATTATCGGGGAATTATTCCGGGAAAGCACTTAAATAACAATCCCGTAAGGGCAATTCAAAGATCAAAATAATTTAGATTTCTGAAAAGAAGCTAGCTCAATAAAAAGAAACCGAGAGGTAAAAACTGTGATACGTGATAAAATATTCAAACTTTTACGATCTGAAACTTGTATTCGATACATATTTTTGAAACAGTGAACATTTATGGAAATATATGAGAGTTCTCCACATTTTTAAACTACTGCCAGCAGAAAAACATTCTCAGACTTGAGCAACGTACTTCTACTCTAGTGACGATAAATGTATCCGTCTCTATACAGGTTTATAACTTTCTGTTTCATGTCCACAGTTACTTTTACGCACCTTAACACGATGAACCGTAAAGAACGATAGAAAAGAAAGGACGTGTGTGTGTGTGTGTGTGTGTGGGGGGGGGACACAACATTCATTACAGGGAAAACAAAACTTTTACGACTCTGAAGGTTCCCAGGCACTGACTGGTCGTTCCTGTAAAGGCAGACGGCTACAGCTCTAATTGAAAAACGTAGTAAAGCAAAAATTCTGTTTCACGTACTACATGTAGGTAACAGTAATAAACCAAAATCGGTTCTTCACTGATGCACGGGAGAAGAACAGGCGAAATGGGAAAAACGCCTAATCGTCCAGTAGTATGAGTAACAAGATATTGGAGACTAAGATGTGTGAGTTGTAAAAATAATGCGGTGTGCGTTCGGAGCAATGGGGATTAATTCTGACTAGGTTAATCCGGAAGGTTTCATGAGAAATACGCAGTAGCAACAAGCAGACAGTCCAGGACGTATGAAATTTCAAGGTACGCCATTTCAGAGTTATGAAATTTGAAGGAAAAAAAAAAAAGACGGAAGTAATAACTATTTTAAAATGCGCGTCCAGTACTGCCTTGTGGGAATGAAATCGCAGCAAGGTGGCAGAAGAATACTGCTGGACAATAATAACACAGGCGGCTGGGGAGGTCATGCTGGGGCAGATCGGGTTCCAGTGTTTTGGAGTTTGGATTTCAAATGGGATTCCTTGTATATACATACAGGAATGACCACATATAAGCTGTATACCGATTTGCGCAAAATTCGACTTGCGCCGGACCTTTCGGAACGTAAATATTGCGTAAGTCGGTGAGGATCCATCTCAGCATATGCTTGAAGACAGACGACAGCCGAGAAAGCCTGAACTGAGATGTCCTGAATCCTGGAGGTAAACGGAAATCCCATGACATGCCTGGTTTGGCACAGGATGAAGGCAGAGGTATAGCACCATTCCCTTCGCAACCAACACTAGAAGGAGGTGGGTAGTCAGCAACACGCTGCAGCCGCTTTATCCTCGGGAAAGACCCGCCTGAACTGTGAAGTTAATCTAAATAGTGTATATAATAAGTTCCTACTTCACAGGAAACACATTCCGTCTCCATTACAAAGACCAATCGATTAATGCTATCGACTTCCAGATAGTGTGGCACACACGCTGTAGACGTACTGCACATGCACAATGCAGAGTTTGTGGATGTTAAAGATGGTCGTATACGCGCTGTGCAGTAACCGCCGTATTGTGAAAGGACGAAGTTCTGGAACTTTCACGACTTAAAGTCGTTTACATGTGTCCATTAATTTGGCTTGAATTCCATCATTGACATTGAGCCTGTTTCCTTCAGTTTCACAAATTTCAGCCATCTCAGTAAAATCATGGATTCCTTTCCAACTCGTAACAACCTTGACTTTGAAGACTTCAGTTTTATGAAATATGACGCCGTGAATGTCTGTGTACAAGTGCAAAGTTCTTGGAAGAGCCTGCTGCCGCCATAATCGAAGTAGAATTTCTTGACTTAAAGCAAGGTAGATATTAGTCAAAGCACAACTACAGTTTATTAGCTAATGATAGTAATCAAGTTAGCAACTACATGTTTCGGACCATCTAATGGCCATCATCAGGTTGTACATTTTAGCTTCAAGAGTTTATACAATATGCAACTACATTGTGTTTAAAGATGAGATCTCAATCATCTTAATACATAGCAAGCCATACAAACTACTCTAAATGTTTATAGTGTACTGTATATTTCCGTGGCTACTTACGAAAATATACAGTACACTATACATATTTAGATTAGTTTGTATGGCTTGCTATGCATTAAGATGACTGAGATCGCATCATCAAACACAATATATTTGCATATTGTATAAACTCTTGAAGCTAAAATGCACAACGTGATGATGGCCATTAGATGGGCCGAAACATGTAGTTGCTAACTTGATTACTATCATTCGCTAATAAACTTTAGTTGTGTTTCGACTAATATCTACCTTGCTTTAAGTTTGATAATACACAATGCGGATGTCTCACCTCAAAGAATTTCTTGAATTTCCCTAAGATGGGAAAAGCAAGCTCCAAAGAAACAGCTGTACCCTACATCATTCTATTCATGTTCATATCTCAGCAGTCGGAAGTCTTCATCAGCACCGCTGTGTTAATCTCAAACTTTGCACAGGCGTTTTTCGGCTGAATGCTAGGGAACGTATACAGAAACATGTAAAAAATAAAGCAATCTCTGTACAAGCCTTGTGCGTTTCAGGAAGATGAGGCTTCCAGATTTCTAAACAATCGGTCTGGTTGTCATCCCTACGTACCTCCAAGAAATATTCCTGGCACTCATTTATATTAGAGGCTGAGTCTACCCCAACAGAAGGATTAAGTCAATGACAAGTCCAATCTGCGACCTTTTGGCTTATAGCACAGTGCCCCAATCAACTGCACCACCGCGCACGCTACATATATGCCAATTAGTATTTTTATTCCACGTCTTCCAAAATTTTATTTAGAGGGTTATTTTCGGATTAAAAGCGGGTATCCCTGACTAGGGCTTACCTTCCAATTCGCATTTGGTAGCCGCCCTAGTGGATTACATCGTCAGGTTACCGGAGCTGAGTGCTGACAACGGACGCATGTAACACAGCGGCAGTCCGGACATTTTTATGTTATACGCGAAAGACATGTATATTTTCGTTAAGCTTTATGCGCCCCGCCTGTCTGAGCTAGGGCTCCGCGTGGCATCCTGTTTACCACTGTAAAAGAAAAGCCTGCGGAATTAGGAAGTAATTAAAATTCTAAGGTCTGTTTTAAGAGATATTACTGGATATTGCATTTTTCTTCTTCTTCTTTTTCTTTTTCATCTTCTTCATCTTCTTCCTTCTTACTCTTCTTCTTCTGACAGTATAGAACTCGGTGGGCCTTAGAATTTTCCAAAATTGTCCTCCATTGTTCTCGGTCCTGCGACTTACTTCTCCAGTTCCTTATGCCCAAGTTCTTTAGATCTTCCTCAACTGACCCAAGCCAACTCAAACTAGGTTTTCCTACACGTCGAGTGCCTTCTGGTTTAAGCAAACTGGATATTGCATTCACTAAAATAAATTTCAAGCCGATCTCAGTGGTCGCGCGGTCTAAGATGTGAGTCTGCGGCCACTCGCTTGCTGGGATTGTGGGTTCGAATCCCGCCGGGGACATGGATGTTTGTTTCTTGTGAGTGTTGTGTGTTGTCAGGTAGAGAGGTCTCTGCACCGGTCTGATCGTACGTTCAGAGGAGTCCTACCGACTGTGGTGTGTCTGAGTGTGATCGTGAAGCCTCGATAGTGAGGAGACCCTGGCTCACTGGGGCTGTTGTGGCATGGGGGGGGGGGAGAATTTTTCGACATTATTTCCTGCGGCTAGTGTATGAAGACCGGCCTACAATATCGCTTACAGACTGACGCCCAAGCATTTGTTTGTTGTGTTAAAACCAATGAGCACAAGGAACAAAATATGAAGCATGAAAATCAGATATGGTGCGTCCATAACTGGTACTGCAGTAAAGAGTAGCCACGTTTTACACAATGTAGGCCTACACTTTGGTGTAAAATTTCATTTTTGTAACGAGCAAGACTACTAAGCTGTACGTAAGTGTAAAATGTCAATATATTCAAAATCCATCCTTCGGTATTTTGCATACACCACTGGTACTGGTTTAAGTTCACTGCAGAAACAAATCTAAACACATTACAAACTCGAAATACCAGATATTATCAATACCGAAAATTAGCTGAAATGAGACATGCAAGCCCTAATTAGATATAAATTCCATGTTCAGTTCGTAAGATTCGCGCGATGGGTAGGGCATATAGCACGTACGGGGAGAGGAGAGGCGTATAAAGAGTGTTGGTGGGGAAACCTGAGTGAAAGAGACCACTTGGAAGATCCAGGCGCAGAAGGGAGGATAATATTAATACGGATCTTCAGGAACTGGGGTGTGGGGGTATGGACTGGATCGAGCTGGCTCAGGATAGGGACAGGTGGGGGGACACTTGTAAATGCGGTAATGAACCTTCGGGTTCCATAAAATGCGGGGAATTTCTTGACTAGCTGAGAACCGGTTAGATTCTCAGGAATGGCTCTGCTCCATGGAGTAAGTAAGATTCGCGGTCTGTTGAGCCGTTTGTGGGAGAAGACATAACCTTTAATTTTAGCCTCAGGTAAAAGAGATCTTACAGTGACAAGACAGAATAAGAATCAAATTAATCCATTACTGTTATATGTAGACCTTCAATATATAATTCCATCGAAAATAATTTATTAGTCTCAGATATGATATATGCAAAAGGACGCACAGATATATCATTCCTATTAATTATACTGTAAACCTAATGCATAACAACTGTCAACCAGACTTGTTCAACTTTATGTACAATTTGGGACAAAACAGATTTTATCACAATCACATCTCATCCTACGGCAACTTTGAATAACGAAGGACAGTTCTATAATTTGAAACAAGTGGAACATGAATTGCGCTGACAGGAAACAAATGACTAATGAATTACATGACCGGGCCTCACATGAGCAAATGCGTACATGATTAAATAACATATTAATGATATATAACAAGTTGATGACTAAGGAGATAATAAGTCGGAATTAAGCCATGATATTCTGGAAGCTATAAAATTAATGAAAGCGGCTTTTTAATTTTAATTAAGTCAATATTATGCTATGGAAGTGTGACTTGGACACTAACACAAACAGATGCTAAAGGAAAATATTGCGAAGAATATATGGCCCAACACAAGAGGGACGCTGGCGTCCCAGATGGAACAGTGAACTGTACAGTTTATACAATGAGCCAAACATCGTGGAGGACATTAAAATCAGAAGATTAGGATGGGAAGGTCACATAATAAGAATGGAAAAAGAAAGGATCCCAAAAAAGGTTTTAAACGGAAACTTCTACACCACAAACCAGTGGGAAGACCAAGAACCAGATGGGCGGATGTGGTCCAGAGGGAGGCATTACAACTGCTGGGGATAAGAGGATGGAGGAGAAGAGCTGAAAATAGGGATGAATGGAGGTGTCTTATGGGGGAGACCAAGGCCCGGAAGGGGCTGTACCGCCACATATGGATGGATGGATGGTTTTTAATTAAAAAAACTCTTGGTTTGCTTTAGGAAAAAATTTCGACATTTGTTCAGATTTCACATTTTTCAACTGTGGCGCTTTGCTGCGGTGAAACAGTCAAGGTGACAGAGGCAGTGTGTAACTGTCAGGCTCGATTCACATCACATGGTTTGAAACAGCTGAACAGCTGAATGAGGCTATCCGTCTTGTTTACTGGACTATAAAATGATCTTCAGATGAGATTACAGAACTGCTCGAAGGAATACTCTACAAGCATGGATTGGAATGCACGTGCTTTACAAACGCGTTATAGACATTCTGCACACATCAGCGCACAGCCCGACGGCACATTACTGCACACGCGGATCTAACGTTGCGAAGCCAACCGGCTACACATGTGACACTACATATGATCACAGTTCAATTTTCTACGTTTTGTGCCAAACACTCTAAACACCGAACATTTTTCGGAAAACACATTTTTGGTCGTAACGAGACATACATTTTACGTTATATACCACTGTTGTGCGACGAACCGTTTATGTAGGGAAAAAAAATTGCCTTTCAGCATCAATGTACTGCAGGGCTACATCTGGGCTGAAAGCAGCGGAGTCGTACTGGCCCCGACAACTTGGAGCGTAGACACTTCATCACAAGTTATGGATATACAATTGGCTATCCAGGACAGTTAAAAGTGGGATAGACGTGACATCCTTATTATGCTTTCGTTTTATACATCTCGTTAAAATAAACATAATGTATGTCTATATAATGTATATGTAAATTATGAGCTGTGTACAAGTACGTCTGTATCAGCAACAAATGTAGACTACAGAAAGCCAGCACATCACACACTAAAATGCACTCACTACAAACCGTCTCAGAACAAGTAAAGTAGGTAAAATACAATGGCCATAATAATAGCAATAGCAGCAGCCAATAATAATAATAATAATAATAATAATAATAATGGTAATAATATTAATAATAAAGTTTGTTAATAAACGCAGCCACTTCAAGGGACTGAAATGTGATCACGAAAGAATCCTAGAAGATTATGAAATATAAAATCTTACAATTCAAATACAGTGCATAAAGAATGTGAAAACGAAAGTGATACCAGTAATAATAAGGGCCACTGGAAGCACCTCAAAATAATTAAGGAAATACCCGAGCAACATACCGGGAGAGCACATTGTCAAGGAACTACAGTAGACAGACACACAAGGCACTGTCCACACACTTCGTAAAGCACTGACGAAAAGTACAAAACACTGAACGCGGGAAATAACATTTTACACTGTTCATTCCAACAACTGCACAGCATAAAAAGGGCAATAACATTGTACGTGCCATAAATTGTAAATACAGAACAATTGCAACATTGTATTCCATAAGACATGATTTGTTTCACCTGTATCATTGTACACATCCTGCGTAAACGTCATAACAAATAATAATAATAATAATAATGCGTCACAATACGAGTACGAAACCGTTTAATCATTGTATCAAGTGAGCAGTTGTCACTCCGGTGCTCAATGCTACGTCCTTCCTCCCCCCTTTCCCAACGCAATCCACCAGACAGGACCACTCCATACTAAGAACGACAGTCCAGAGGCACCCACATATCCTAAGCCATTTTCAAAAGTCCTTAACAGTCAAATTACAGCAAGAGTGGTGCTATTGTGTCAGACCAGGCGGTACATGCCAGAAACAAAACTCCTCGCTATGCCATTTAATTATCGAGAAATTCAGGGCTGCAAGAGGGTTGAAGTCACTCATAGCAATTATAAAAGCAACTTTGCTGGCCGAAAGAGACATCCAACATGCTCACAAGCCTACGCAATTTCGCAATTTCACTTCTGAGTCAAGGTCAACTTAAAGGATGTTTTTATACACTACTGTGGCAGTCACATACACCACACGACCGAAATGCATACACGCTTTTTGTTTAAAGTTGATTTTGTTGTTTCTCGAGGTCCTTGATCCTCATAGTGCAGGGCAGGGCTAGACAGTTAACACAGTACGTGTTTAGAGCGACACTCTGGTAAGTTTCAGAGATTTGGTGGCCCTCTGGACATTTAGTATGGAGTTATTAAAGAAGCCGGTACAGCTCAGTCAATTTAGGGACTAGGCTATAGGCTGAACGACGTGGGAACAGGAGTACAGTTCTCGACTGTAGCAGTCTGCTCCGTCAGAGTAATCAAACAGGCTGAGTGGCCCTTTCAGCTGCTTGCACTAACAATCTGTTTCTCTAATACACATTCTGACATCCTTCCGTGTACAACAGGTCCTTCCGTCAAGGACATACGGTACTTTAAATAGCACTGAATAACTACAGGAATAACCAGAATGTTTTAACAATATATTAAATTTTCGAACATTTTAACATTTTATTATTTCACTGTTTGGAATAATACTAATATTAAACAAGACAATTCCTGTTTGTGAAGAGGAGTTCTTCCTGAAAAGTCGCAGAACCTCTTTGGAAGCCTCAGGTGAAGAAGTGGGGAATGGAGAGTGAGGAAATAGAGTTGATATGAACTGGGTTCAACCGAAGGAGGGTCTGGACAAATGACGGGTTCTCGTAAAAGTGGTACTGAATGAAGGTGACGAATTTCATAAACATTCAAGTCTTCTGGGATGCACTTCCAGTGTTTTGAAGGATCATAGTGTCTCCCGTTTCAGAGTTCGAAGGTGACTGCTTACCGCTTGACACAACGTAATATCCCAGGAGAAATTAATCTTCGGGAACATCATTGTGCGAACTCCAAACCTCCATGAATTTCTCTACTGACTTGGTGGCTATTGGCTTTTCAAGAATAACTCTACTCCAAGGAGTTAAATCGAACATATGTCTCAGACAAAGTCTACCGTCTTTAGTAAATCATACATTTAAGATGTGTATATGTGAATGCACGTAGACCGTAAATTCAAACCGCATATCATTATAAATACAATGACCATGAAATGAAGCACAGACCGAAGATTAGCATTATAATATTTATAGGGCACTGTCACCGTTGTTTAGTCGTGGTGTACATATTTTTAATGTTGACATGGAGAAAGTTTGGTTTGTTGTAAACATACTAAATAAGTTATACTGCACTGTGGAATGTATATTTTTGCACATTATGAAATTCATATGTGAGATGGTCACCATCACACCACGTCCAGAATTTTAAAATACAGAAACAAAATAAGAAATACGCTTTCTGGCATGAAAGAAAACCGTCTGGAGACCTCAGAAAGATATACGACGGTTCTTTCCCTCCAGCATCAATATTTGTGAAAATTACTGGCTGATATACAACGAACTGACAAAATTTATGCCTTTCCGCCCTCGTTTAGAATCATTATTCTATTTTAATCGTATGTTTATATTTCAAGCTTTATGAAGACGACATTGCGCGTTTAAATGGTTGCAGATGTTGGTAACAGGAGGAGGTAGTGGCAGTGGCAGTGGCAGTGGCAGTGGCAGTGGTCCATTTGGAATTCGCTGAGAGGAACTGGCCTGACTATGAAAGAAACCAGACACAATGAGAATTTCATGGGTTCGATGGTGTTTAAACCCAGGCGTTTTAGAAATAATTAAAGGTTCAGTTTTGTTCCTTGTCCACTAGAGCTCGGGAATTCCAAAGACATGAAATGGTTGGAAAATTAAATTGCTCTTTCTTTCTATCCCTAGGTCCTTTCACAAATCTTTTTTTATTTCTGAGAGCATATTTGTGTATTCTATCAAGGATCGTGTCTTGTTTTCTAAACGTTAAGCAAGACAGGCAATGTACTATAACGTTACATTAAGGCGCGTTAATGTAACCATTGTTGCAGTGGAAAAACAGTAATTCTTACATGTTCTGAGTGTGTGTTTGCAGCCTTGGGTATCTAGGATGCAAAATGCATGTGCCATATTGTCATCTGTGGCCTGTCCAGCTCTAAAATATTTTTCTACATCATCCCATACAAGGCACTATTTTAAAAAAAAATGAACTTCAAACGTGTGTTGATTTTCTCTACAACTTTTGTCTGAAACATTTCTCATTCTAAGAACAATTGCGCTAGATATGATCAGAAATGTACACTGGTCTTCATGGAAAGTATCCGTTATTCTTGTCGGATTTTAATAAACTTGAACATTCTCCACAGGTTTTCGACAATTACTTAAATATCAAAATACATGAAAACACGTCCAGTGGGAGCCGAGTTGTTCCATGCAGGAGGACGGACAGACATGACGAAGCTAACAGTCACTATTCGTAATTATACGAATGCGCCTATTAAGATACTTCACGAAAGACAATTCAGAATTTTGGAATAACCAAGCCTGCAATCAATTTCGAAATATGTACTATTTTATCACGAGGTAACACTGCGGCCTCTCTGCAGTGTTTACAGTCCCTTGACATTTAAATTCTAATTAGCCTACAAATATTAAGAACTGACTGACCGGATATCTCAGTAGATATAGTGACTAGGCCACGGGCTGGTTCGATACCCGGCATGGGCGAGAAATTATCTCTTCTCCAAGGAGACCATAGCTGTTGTGGGGCCCACACAACCCAAATTCGATAGGTACCGGGGCTCTTTCCGCCAGAGTAAAAGTGGCCGGTGCGTGAAACTGAGCAGGTGTAGGTTAAGAATGAGTCCAGTTTGAAGTATGTTTTCACGGCAAGCACAGGGACAACTTCACTAACCACCACTACAGCCTTTGCTTGCTGATAAAGGATTCAAACCAAGGCACTTGTGAGCAATGTACTGTGCATGACGTCGTTAAGAATCAGCAAAGATACCACGTGAGAGGTTATGATCCTGTAAATGTAAGGATAAAATCAGGAAACAGTGTCTGGGGGCAGGGTTCAGTATTTGATATCAGCTGGGAAATCCTTCTAGGCATTTTAAACTGCGAATAAATGCGAAACTGTAAGAAGACACATTGGCATACCTGGACAGGGCCTTTAACGGAAGGGCCCACCTGCCTTCAATTATTCGTATTACTCGCATGGAATATAAAAGAAGGGAATAGTTTGTTTTAAGAAAAGACCATCATCTGTTTCAGACATTCTAGCACACAGCCTGTTTATTTCCACAGCATTCCTCTTCCTTGGTATAACTTTCCAAGCTTCCGTCACGACCCAGTCTTTTATGTCAGCAGTCAGAAATTCTATCTGTAATATTATTAGTTTTCAAATTCTAACATCAGCAGAGTCCTCAGATTCCTGGCAGTGTCAATTACTGCTACTGATCTCACACAATACATCTTAGGAACTTCAGTTCTACTTCACATGTCTTTTCTAGTACAAGTTGTCCTTGTACACCCCATGAAGGCGTATGGAGGAGGTATGGTTCCACTCATTCTTAACCGACACGAAATGATGGTGATTGGAATGTTTCATGCTCCAGCCGCTTACGGCCGGGGGATATGGCTCCCGGTACTCAGAGCATAAGATGCTGGGTGGACCCCAGGGAGGGTCTGAGCACTTCGGAGTAGAGAAAAAAATCTCTTGCCTCTGCCCGGAATGCAAACACGATTCCTCGGTCGTATAATTCGTGGTCTAGTCACTATATCTACTGAGCTATTCCGGCTACGAATTCTAATATTTTCTAATAACAAATTCTATTTTCTTTCAGATCGATACAATACAATTCGAAACCGCGAACACACTACCTCACTAGGTGACGCTTCTAACTTGTATTCGGGAAGTCACCGGCTCGAATCTCGGCCGACACTGACTGTCGTGATTGCTCTAGTCCTTTCAGACACATACCAGGATAGAATTGTAAATTAGGCCACGACCACTCCCACCCCAACATTTTTCCCCGTTCATTATTCAGTCATACAGTCACTCAACCCCACGCAGCCTGCATTACTAATACTGTCGTTAAGTGAACTACCACAAATAGGTACAGTAATACAAGGATAATATTAAGTTACATATTCAGTAAGAAGGTTGTCAACGTGGCGTCCAATGGAAAGAGATTTAAAAAATACAATAACACGATTCCATATCAAACTTCGAGTTTCATGATAAGAGAAGTTGCGGCTATTTACACTGAACAGTTAGTCATTGGTGTTTTAATATGTGATCTTAGTCCTGAAGACCACGAAATTAGAACGTCGCAAAATCCGGCTTCCAAATCCCACCCCTTATGGCAGGATAATTAAATCATGTTCACATCTCCCTTAAAGTCTAGTGTAATATCACACTTCGATCTGCTTTTTTGTT
>Ga0123357_10007239_pt1 | contig 13683 bp, 8 predicted proteins | sample TergutEmb28metaG_FD_89873 | JGI IMG/M metagenome (GOLD analysis project Ga0123357, IMG submission 89873) | Embiratermes neotenicus P4 segment gut microbial communities from Petit-Saut dam, French Guiana - Emb289 P4 | ecosystem: Host-associated > Arthropoda: Insects > Digestive system > Gut ... | reverse complement strand
TTGTGAAAAAAAAAAAACACGCGCGGCCGAGCCACCAAAACATAGAAACCATCAACTAAAAAAAAAACCACCCCCCCCCCCCCCCCCCGGTACTTTTTATAATCTTAAGTATTAGCGTCATTCCCACGTCATAAGGAGAATTTAGTAATATCCATCTTTGGAGAGGTAAATCCATTTAGTAAGCGTTGCTAAGTAACCGATCGGAGGGGCCATGCGTTTGCACAGGCAATAGCAGTCGGCTTCTTACTGCAGAGACCCGATTTCGATAACGGGGTCAGTCAATGTGGCATTTGTGGTGAGCAAAGTGACACTGTGACAGGACTCTCTCCGACGGTGTTTCCCCATCGTCGTAATTCCTGCAGTGCTCCATAGTGCCCACTGATGCGTCTGTCACCGACGATATATCAACTTACAAGTTGACAGCGTCGTTTAATAACTCACTGAAAATTTACCGAGTATAGCGTACTTTCTGCTGTGTTGTAAGTTATGTTTTTAGACCCACAGAAAATCATATTTATACGACCTACGCGCGCGCGCGTGTGTGCGGGCAGGGCGTTGGAAGAGTTAATGCATATTCAGCATTTTAATTACGTTACTTATGGTAATGACTAATATACTTTTTATTATTACAAGTAAAATTTAATGTCTCAGCAGCCAATTATTATTATCCATGAGCCGGTTGCATGACTTTATTATTTCATTCGTGGTATCATTAAAAGCGCCGTGCTAATTAATTTGCTAGGAACATTTCTAAATACCGGCAAGTTTAATCTTCCGTTTGGTGCACTTCCTTTATGTGGCGCATTTACATGTATACGTCGTTTGAAAGTTGACTAATTTTGCGAACTCAATCCTGATGCTGTGGACCATCTCTTCTGTCAGAAATAGCTGGAGACAAACCCATTTACTTCTGGTGTACTTATTGTATAGTTCTGTATTCTTTGCGAAGATCTTTAAACGATAGTGCAGTTTTAAACTTGTTATTCCCATCACCATTTTCCGTTTCAGACTGAAAAATGTGTGTTGATGTAGGCGTTATGAGGCAGTCGAAAATCGGAGGATCCTGGTTTTTATATTCGTGTATGTGTGTGTGTGTGTGTGTGTGTGTGTGTGTGTGTGTGTGTGTGTGTGTATATATATAAATGTATGCCTGTATGTATGTATGTAAACAAGCGCTACAGCGACCATTTTGTGCAAGTCGCAGTTGTTACCGTTAACAGATGGCAGCACCACAGTTGATGATAAAATCGCAAAGACATGAGCATTTAAAATAGCGAGCTGTGATCGAGTGAACGGTTGTCGAGGGTGAGAAGCCAAGTTTTTACTCGCAGACGTTTGGTGAAAGTGTATGGCGAATCAACTGTGGACCTGAAAGCGCTTCGATGTGGGGAAGACAAATTAAAGTAGTTGAAAGAGGAGTAGCAGACATGACAAAAGCCAGAATGGTCGCCTTTGCAGTGCGGTGAAGCCTGAGAACATTCGCCGAATTGCTGCACTGGCGGCGACCGTCGCTACACACTGTGCACAGATAAAGGCAGCGTAATGGCAGTTCTTGAAGGGCTGGGGCATTCGAAGATCTGTCCTCACTGGGCACTACATATGCTGACACGTGCACACGGAGGCAAGGAAAACAAGCATGAATTATGCTTTGCGCCGATTGATGTGGGATGTAGGGCATCCTGTCGCGAGTTGTCATACGGGTGAATCCTCGGTCCACCATTTTGAACTCGAGTCTAAGGGGCGATGAGAAAACGGCGCCACACGATGTCCTCATGGAACATTACATTCAGGAGTGCGCGGCTGTGTACAAACTCATTGCTACAGTTCTCTCGGAAGAGAAACATGTTATTTTCATGACTTACATTGAAATGCGAAGAAGTTAGAATGCTTGTCTTAATCGAATTCGACATGCAAGAAAAACAGCAGATGTGTTGCTCTTACGTCACAACTCTAGGCCAGTCAGAGTGCGCGCCACTGAAGACATAATAAAAATTGTATGGAGGATGTTGCAGCTTTCGTGTTGCAGTCTGTACCTCGCCCGCCGGATTTTCACCCATTTTGGTCCTGTTGAAGTGCAGCCTATCAGAACATCACGATGTGGATGATGAAGAAGCGCGACAGAATGCCGAGCCAGTGGCTGCAGTTTTTCCGTTCTTTCTCACACGTGCCTGTGTTCCTCATATCTCATCCGTCTCGATTGTATGGAAGTAATGATATTAACCTTAGAGCACAAACCATGAAGCGCCTTATTATGCAAGTTTCTCGAACCTACTGTTACTTTCTACTTAATTGCTCGCTGTTTATTTTGAAATGTCTTCCTCAGCGCCCAGTTCGCGAAAACTGTCAGCGTATGTTTTCACAGTAACTTCAGAGACCAGGTGAAGGACTAGGTTTAATGTGGTCGAGGTCGGGTTGCGGAGGAAGATAAACCAAGAGAAAGTACCAGTACCAGAGGAACAACAGATGTTAATTTTAACTTATGTAATTGTTATTACATAATTCTGATCGCCTTTAATGCGCGGGGGATCCTCTGATGATCTATTGCAGTATAAACATTTCACCCCCATAAAACATTTTTCGCCTGTAGTGGTTGTCTTATGATGGATTTTGGGATGTCAACGATATAAATTATCGTGGCTCATGGAAACTGTACTCTGGCATGTACTTTAAAATACAATTACGAGTTAGTCCGAGCTTGCTACAGGTCATGGAGAAGCCGCATGCCGCTTCTTGATCGCATTACAAGTTGGAAGAGACCGGCTTTTCTGCTTTCCCTTTTGTCGTATTGCCATACTGGTGTGATGATGCTGTCACATGAGGTACGCTCGTCTGTAGAGTCCCTTCTCTGCTTCGGCAACCTCATTTGCATTCGCTCCGTGTTAGACGCATTCCTACGATCTGACATTACCACATTTGCTAGCGTACTTGTGTATTAAACCTTGATACCGCATTGACGTATCCTCATTTCCTGTCAGTAAAAGCGTCATGCAAGCTGTCCTGAAGAAATAACCGGCTGTGTGTAAAGAGACTGACGTATTCTTCATGAAATCTTGGAAATATTTGTGGTTGTTTGCAGACTACGTTAGGAAGAATAATGGTCATTATTCGGCCTCCTGTGTGATTCATTATTCATGCACTGGCCTAATAATTGCAATTGGCACTACGTTCGGAGGTACTGACTGTGCTCTAAACATCATGAAATAAGTATTGTCTATAGTTGTAATACTTACACACGTATCTGTTATTGTGTGGGCTCGCGATATACGAAGGAGCGATTAACAGTGCCCCTCAGTGATTCTACAGTGTCATTACTGCCGTAACTGATTAGAGGCTATGGAAGCTTCTGCTTTTGGCGCGTATCGGGAAGAGAGGATGGCACCAGTGTCGAAAGTTAGTGTGTCTTACACTATTTGGAGGATTAATTATTGATCGATGTTCCTAACTTGATAGTGACTTTATTAATGCAGGGAAAGTGCCTGTAAATGGGCCGCAGCCGCCGTCGGATTTTCCATTTCATCGTTAACGTTTATGTGGGGAGAGAGAACTCCGGAATTTTAATGCGTACTGTGTTATTAACGCCTTAGAATCATAATGGGCGCCACTGAAAAACACTCGCGCGATTGGTTTAAACCTGCAGACAGATGAGTACGATGTAATGCATGGCTGCACCTCTTTTCCTCCATCCCTTACGTAAGCCATATGACAGGGGACAACGCGTGTCGCGAGACGCCTGCAGCTGGCGTTAGTCAGTGGTGCGGCTTGTCCAAGTTGCCTGTAAACAAGTAGTGGTCACGTAGTTTACATGCAAACGAATCTGCCTACGAACGGCGTTTTAAAAGATGTTTACAGAAAGAAGACTCAAAACCAGCTGAAATGAACCTCTTGTGCTTGGATGAACAGAAGCAAGAAGCTGTCAAGTAAGGGGGAATTATTATTTTATTAATGCATGGTTCTTGCCTACGTTTCCTCCTAAATTTCGGCTAGCCATCCCCTCTTCATCCTCCATATTCCTTCACTACCCTTATGCCCACATGGCCTGTTTGTATTGATACACTTACACTTTCCGCGAATTTGGCACTGAAGATCGTAACTGCAGTGTACGTCGATTAGACGGAAGGTCTGTGGAAACGCCATGGGCGTTTTGTTAGCTCTTAATCTCTGCGCTCCCCGCATCTGCATGCAGTTAATTTCGGGCACTCCATGTCTCAATTGGATGACCTTGCTCATTATATATAACCTTCGGATGCGCAATTTAAAATGTTCTGCAGCAGTTTCCCCCTTCCATACTGCAAACAAATGTCTTTCATTTGCGTCTACGTTATAGTATTGTGTTAGAGCGTTTAGAAGTTTGTTTATTTTATGCGTTGATGAAATTTTCTCGAAAATGACGTGCCGTTTTAAATAAAGTTTTTTTTATTCATCTCGTTTTATGTAATATTCTTCAAGAATGTTAAGACACTTTGATACGATTTGAGCAGTGTTTACATAACTACTGTTTTATACCTTCCAGAAAAGAAATTCTAGTTCAGTTTCAAGGGCACGAGGTTCTCCTTGATCGGTTGAGCGCAGTCCACGTGTGCAAGAAATTACATTCATGTGCAGAATCTGAGCGTTGCAGTATTCACAGGATGTGACCACTGTAGCCCGTCGTACGGAAGTTTGGCCCATTTTCCAGATTTGCAGTCAGTTCATGTTCATGTCTGTCTAGTTTGATGTTATCTTCGAAGTTACGCACGAAGATTTCCCAAGCGGTCGCTTCGTTTAAAGCACCTCGGACTAAGCTGTGCACGCATTGATCATTTTGCAAAAATGCGGTGTGTATGCTTTGTATATTTTGCCCATGTTGTCCTGATTTATGGAATCTCTTAAAAAGAGCATCATGTTGTGGGTTTGTGCTACGTCACAGGGCTAGCAGTATCGTAATCCTGTCGGCACATTTGCACTGTTTTTTAAAGGCTACTTTCATTATGTTTTATTTTTCTATGCATCTTTTGTGGATGTCACTTTCCATATAGTACTGATTTTCGCCCTATAAATTCTCGCAAGGAGACGGCGAGTTAACACACAGCTAGAACATGCGGTATTCATAGTTCGTGACGGAGTAGCTAATTGGGACCGTTATTTGTCTTGGCAGGAATTAAAACGGATATTGTCTGATTTGCTTATGGAAGTAAACTGCATGTTATTGCTGCTTAACAAGCGGGAGTCTGCTTTGTTTTTTGTGCTTTGATAATGACCAATGCTGCTAAACAGAATGAGTCTTTCCTTTGCTTTGTAGCAATATCGTTAATGAGGAAAGTTTTTTTTTTATATATATAGTGGTACGGATGAATGAGGAGTGGCGTAAGGGATTTTAGTGTTTTTGAATACCGCCCGAGTTGTAAACCACAAGTCGGTCTGTCGCTGAATGAAGAGTCTTTATTTTTTATTTTTTTTTGGTGATATTTCACTCCGGTTGAGCAGGTATGATACAAAATTTATGCCGGCCGTTTAATTAAGTATGGTAAATAGAACAGGTAGTGTCCATGTAATGGCATTAGGAAAATATTTTGATGTGGTTCTTCACATAAGCTGCTTAGCCAGACATCAACGGTTTATGCATGTTGTTTTTTTTTAAACGGCAGTAAATATAAATATCTATGCAAAGGTGGAATAAACAAATAGGGAGTTTGAAAGTGTTGGTACGGTTTCTGTCATCATTATCAGTGGCTTACCAGTGAGCGTCTGAATCCTGATTTTCCCTGTCGTTGTGACATATTTTTTCTGATTCATTAGAAGAGACATGGTTTCTGATTGATCCCTGTTGTATTTCGTATTTTTACGCGATAAATGAACAGAATGAACATTGAAGTCCAAGTGAAACGGGCGTATTAATTACAAACTAACCGCTGTTTGTAGAGCTTTGGCATCGTTTTGAAGAACGAAGGAATATTTGCAAGCCGATGGCCCACGCCCTGAGGACCAGATAGCCTGTATACACAAACATCACCATTACTAATAGGATCCTTTGATCACGTTCAAGTAAATCAACCCACACGTTTGTGTGAGCGCCAGGATAGTGGGCTTTGGGACGTTTACTGAAATACTCTTCTTCGTTTCTTACTTTACGGAGATGGGGCGGGTGTGGGGTTCGGCGCAGGCGTCTCGTACGCCGGAAAGTTTCAACTGGTGCCAACCGGATAATTTTTATCACCTTCGATTTTTGTTTCTTACTTCCGTTTGGAACGTGTTCTTCTTGATTTGTGTCCGTAAACAAAACTACAGTATGTAATCCTTTAGGCCTGTTAGTTCTAGGGACCCATCATTCTAATTGTTCCGATATTGTTACGCATTTGCATTACGCTAACGTTTGTTAAAACATTTGGCGTCGAAACGCGCATGTCTGCAAAATCACGACATACGTTATATGGAGTAGGGTTTCTCAGCCAGGGTTCCGCGTAAAACTGTGGAATAAATATTTACATAAAAATTTTTAAATACCGCACAATATCAAAATATCCTTCAAAATATGGGGGGTATTTTTGTTCGGCATTTGGCAGTATTAGGTTATTCTCCTTGACGTACTAGAGGTGTCTTTTTTATGGCCTTTAATCGTTTTCATTAGTAGGGGTTCCTGGAGATATAAAAACTCTTTTAGGGGTTCCTCCATAGTAGAAAGGCTGAGAAACAGCTGTTTAGTGGCAGTTAGAGAATTCAGTAACAGTTATGTATATTGGAATGTGCATCATTGTGATAGTTGACGAATAAGAGACCAACTTGATGTCACAATTCATTAAGTTTTATTTCACTTCTTTTATGCTCACCATGTTTCGGACGTTAATACATCCATCATCAGGAGCCTGCGACTTTTTTTTATTGTATTACCACATTGGTTATGTGTTCTGTAAAGATGGAGGTTTTTAGCAGTAGTGTAAATTATAATATGTAGAGGTGAATGCTTGGTGTGATGTGTTCAGTCGCTTTGTTGCAGTTGATACGCTGTCCTAGTATTTTCTGCTTATAGATTGTGTGTTCTCATGTGTGCAGTGTGTGTTATTGGTTAATGGCGATGCAGGCTCCTGATGATGGATGTATTAATTTCCGAAACATGTTGAGCATAGAAGAAGTGAAATAAAACTTAATAAATTGTGACATCAAGTTGGTCTCTTATTCTTCAATTCCGTAACAGTTACGTCCCTCCTCCATTTCCTTTCCTAGGGGCAGGCTGTTTCTTCACATATCCTGCTGGTATATTTGCAGATGGTGCCACGAGACTTAACCACCGTGTTTTTGATTTTATACTAAGCCCTTGCCTTGGTCGGTCACAAATGTAGGCACATATTTGACGACACACCATTGGTGGACTGCCATGGATAGCCACACGGCTTACCGGTTCGTCGTCGGCTTAAATGAACTTGTTGTTTTGACCAACTTGCAAGTGTAACTGACATCCGACGTACACAACTGGCTACCGGGATTTATTTGAAAAGCCTTTCCGAGGATTGATTTTTGTTGCCTGGCGCCCTATGAGTTCAGTGAGTGTCTGTAGAAGCTTAATTTTTACAGGACATCTCCTCGTGTTGCCGACTGATGGGTGCTGCCAACATCTGAACAAAATAAATAGGCCCAAATTGGCGAAGAAAGTATTGTGTGTGTGACGTACGTTACAGTTGTGTTGTTAAGGAGCCTTTCTTCTTTTGTCATGTCTTGGTTCGTTCCTTCGTAACTTCCGTTTGTAGTTTGCAATTAAGCGTACAGTTTTTTTTTCTTGTTATTTGTCGGGCGAATGGACGAGGTAGGCGGGAAGAGGAAATCACTGTCGGATATAGCGAAATTGGACAGCCTAGGTACTCAACGCGTTGATTACGTGTACTGAAGTGCTGGTCAACAAAACCTTCCACATCTGTAACATGAAACGTTTTCCACTTGCTAATTTTGCTAAGCTATTCTGTCGATCAGAATAAATTTAATCATCTTCAAATAAATTTTCATGCATTGTGCTTCGCATTGTGTCAGTTGTCAGTCTTGTGTCTTCTCGGGAAAGGGTCGGAGTTCAGTCATAACGTTCGTCACCCCCGTTGTGTCCATAAATAAACTAGAATGGAGTGTAATGTATTCGTCTAACACAACTTTATTTGATGGTAGAGATATGTATAGAATTTACTACATAGAGAACAGCTACATGTTTCGGCACTGACAGTGGCCATCTTAAGGTTGTAAAATGAAAAAAAAAAAAACTTAGTAAGTAGCTATACTCGACTTATGTGGGCTGTATACAGTATACTGTATACAGTATACTGTATACAGTATACAGCCCACATAAGTCGAGTATAGCTACGTACTAAGTTTTTTCATTTCTCAACCTGAAGATGACCATTGTCAAGTGCCGAAACATGTAGCTGTTTTCTATGTAGTAAATTCTATACATATCTCTACCATCAAATACAGTTGTGTTAGACGATTACATACACACTATATTCTAGTTCGGAGTTCAAATACGTATAATATCGCTTGCTGGCAAACCCATTTCTTTGTGTGCTTGGCCGCCACTCGGCCCGGGAAGATGCTGGGCATAACCAATTAATTGAGATATTACCGTCCAACTTAACTGTAGTTTACTGTAAAACAGTATTTTGTATTGAATACGCTATATGTTTCGATCCAATTGGGTTATCATCGGGCTTGCCATTCATTACAATTTATTTTCTCCTTCAGAATTGTTCTTACTTTTATAATTTGTATCATATTCGACTCTCTGTGCCTCTTGCAGCGGTGAAGGTGTCAAGATCGATGGTTTTGTTTCTAATAGGCCCATTTGACGTTGATTCTTTTGTAGCGGGTACGGTAAACGGCCTTACTGCACTTAGAAGTGCACCGCGGTGTCCAAGCCAGAATCTGCCTTTGATGCTTTGTTTATGGAGTGGTAGCAGTAGGATTTATCTCTGCCATTATCTGCCGTCATCACATTTGGCGAGATGGCTGTCGTAAGAAGGCTGTTATCTTTCGACGAGAGAGTTAATTTGCCCTTCGTCTACTCATGGTTGCGGGGTGGGCCCCTAGTTCCGTAGTGATGATGGCTGTGTTATTGTTGTCTTCTACTGTGTACATTGGTCTGTGTGGTTTGTTGGCTCTACTGGCACGGAAGCGATTCGCATTTCTAATCACACCGGACAGCCCCATGGGAAGTTTCCATGTTCAACATGTCGGTTGTTCAGAGGTGACGTAGATTTTTACGCGTTCCTTTTCTGCGATAGTAATTCAAGCCAGGCCAAGACTTCTGTCGCATTATTTTGCAGTTCATTCTTGATCCCACCATTTGCCGCTGTGCAGCCTGAGATACTGAAAGTGCCGCTGAGTAAGCGACTAATAAATCAGGAAGGCTTGTAGGGTTTTGGAGCTGTTCCTAATCTCAGAACGGGGGGGGAGAGTTGTCATTTTCACGGCCCACCTGCTTTGCCTCCGAAGAAGGCATTATCCTTGGCATTCAGACTTACTTCGCCCGTGAAGTTTTTAAATACCAGTCGTTGTATTCACATAGCTCCCATGCATGCTACGTGCCTGGCCCATCTGAACCTCCTTGCCGTATTTTGCTCTATAAGTAATGATGAGGAAGAAAAGCAAGCTCTTTAGAATTCAATGTTTTCCATTTCTCTGTTCTTATGACCAGATATTGTTGGCCCTCGCAAGGCATATTTTAGTAGCTAATAGGTAAAGGTAAAGGTATATGTTTCACCCTAGAACAGTCCACGAAAGCCCAGAAGGGGGAGCAGATTTATAGCTCTACTGTTACTTTAAACTCGGCGCTAGATGGCGTAGGTGTTCAACGCCACGTCCGGGCCGCTTTACCCCCGGGAAAAACCCGGTACCCATTGTATAGGGTGGTGGGTGAGCTCCAGGTCCGGTTTGGACGGCTGCGAAAAATCCCGCCCCCACCAGGATTCCATCCCCGGACCGTCCAGCCTGTAGCGAGTCGCTATACCGACTGCGCTATCGCGGCCGGCCCACATTGTAGTAGCGAATAGAACATTGAAATAGAATATTGAAATTTTATGCTTATTTTCTTTGTGGTGCACTTTTATGTTGTTTGTAAATAAGATGCGTTGTTGAGCACAAACAAGTGTGCTTTGTTCTTACCTCTGTAGCAAAATCACATCTTCGACTTTCTTTTTCCATACTTCTTGGCTTCTTTTCTATCTCGTCATTTTATCCGTAGCTGGGTTAGCTACAGCTAGCTGCATTATATTTTCTGATCTAGTTTATTTCTTTGACATACAACGCGCCAAACTTCCCTTGCGCATTTTTTGAGTGAAGTGATGGAAGGTGCTTCAATTCCCTCTGAGCTTGAAAACTTTTATTGCTACTTAGGGAAATAGGAAGCTGAAGACACAGCGGGTAGAGTTATGAAAAGTTTTGGGAATAATGTTTGTTGAGCGGAAAATTGAAGAAAATTGCTTATTTTCCAAGATACTGACATTAGGCCACATGTTTGCTGCATTCCAAGCAGGCGAATACTCACGCGTACAAGATTGTCGCCCTCAACTTAGCCGAAAAAGTGTGGCTTGTATGTTGTGTCGTCAGCGATTTTCTTTAGTAATCCACACAGATGTTTCGTTCTGCAGTCGAAGTGTTGGACCGCCACGAGTTGCAGCATTGCAATGACAGCAACAATACAATATTGTCTTTCTCTTTCCTTCTGTACTTTCTTTCCTTTTTTCCTCTCTTGCACAAATGCTGACTCAGCTAATTAATGTACCTACATGCAGGTGCGCTCGGCTGAAGCACATTTCTCCTTACTAATCTGTAGCAGTTGTTTTGTTAGTAATTGTCTGTTAGCGAGTAAACAAAGGGACTCAGTTCGCTGGGTCAGAAAGGCTTTATGAGAGATACTCCAATTCATATTTCCTAAACCTGTTTCCTGAGGCTGCCTTTTCGTATACCATCCCCGTCTATCTCGTAGCAGTGGTCTCTAGCCTCGATGTTCCCAAATTTAATTGTGTACGCTGTGCGGGCGGATTCATGGTACATCAGTCGGTGTAGCGAGGGGGCTGGCAGTGAGCAGAGGAGGAGTTGTGTTTCGATTTGTGACCGGGTAAGACTTTTTAGGCGCGTTCTTATAGTTTCAAAAAGCGCCCTTTTGCCTTCATCATGTCCGTCCGTCTTTCTATCCGCATGTTTCAACGCGGCCAACTGTACGGATTTCCGTGAAATTTGGTATTGGGGTTACTGTGAAAGTCTGTGAATAATATACAAATTTGGTTAAAATTGTCAAAAAATGTCGGGAACTTTACGTGAAGACCTCTGTACATGTATTGTTGCTGGCGAAATTAAATCGCTATAAAACGTTCTTTTGGACTAAATGATGTCTAACTGTTCGCGCGTCCGTCCGCGTGTATCAGCGTGGCTGGTACTTGAACATATTTATGTGCAATATGATAGTGGGAACGTTTTTAAAAATCTGTCGAGAAATTCCAAATCGCGCGCTTGGGAAAAAATATCTGCACTTCTACATGAAGACTTGGGCACGTGTTATTGCTCTCGGTAACAATAAATTGCTATAAAAGCGCATTCTTCGATTAAATTGTATTAGTTTCTTATAATAGCCAAGGAGCCGGAGTTGCGTTTTGCGTAGGCTACAGAACATATTTTGTTTCCCTTCCACAAATCTTTCAGACCAATTCGACGGCCCACCCACACTCTTGTTCGGAGTACTTGGGTGCGCTCTGCTCGGGTAAAAGCATCCGGATCGTGAAGTGGACTACGCGTCTTCATGTAGTCCCCAAGTTAAGATGAATGGAGCAATGCCACCACTCCTCCCAGTGACTTCATGGCGTGTAGAGGGGAAAAAATTTACATGTGCGGTGTTCATGCTAATTGCATACTTTCCTTTTTGCCACTTCGAGCTTTCATGCCTACCATTTGAGACATTCTTGCAGCAGTGATTACCGGTTTGCTTAGCACGAAGTGGAGGCGACCCTGGATAATGACAGTTGCGGTCGGTTGTCTTAGGGGAGTTGAAGTGTTGAGGTTCGTTGTCTTGGTTGTCTGTGTTTCGTACATTATTATTTGGCTTTTTCTTTTACGCTTTCAAAAACTGGGATCTTGATTTTCCACGTATTTTTACCATGTGCCATTTTATCCCGTCTGCGGGGCGGATTGGTACACGTGTAGAGATTGGAGAAAATGCCTGTCACTACTTTTCCTTTTTATAGTGTTATGTTTGTGTAGGTCAGATTGTAGCCCAAGAATGTTTACACCCACACGTGCTGTTACATTCAACTTAATGAGTACACAGAAAATGTAAAAAATTATTTCGTGAAAAGTGTGCCAACTATCCTCACTCTCCCCTACGTTCCAGTGGTCGACTTCCATTCGAAGGCATAATAAATAATACGGCATTCTCACTTTTTCGTGTTGGTTTTACCTTGCTGCTGAGTTGCACTTGCATGTCTGCTTGATATGAATGTATGTTCCAATTTTTCCATTTTCTCGTTTCAGCGTGGTTCAGACGAATTGCTGTCCCAGAGCGGCGCTGTGAGCAATGGTTCAGTGATGAGCCCTCAGCCCAACCACTCGGACAACAACAATGAAGCGAAAAAGGTGAGTGGCTGGGCTCGTACCTAGAAGAGATTACGTGTGAGGCTGGAAATAGACGTGCCTGCTAAATACGCAACTGCCGAGTAGCGAGAGGCCCTTTTCCCGTATTTCTTTCTTTCCACAAAGTGCGAATGTGTGAAATGAAAAACATTGCATATTGGGATATGCTCATATTCCTGCTCAGTAGATTGGTGTGTGACATGGCCACGTCGGTTTTGTTTGTTTGTGAATGGCTAAGTGTACGGCACTATACCTTAGATTGTATTACTGTGCTCGGAATGTGGGGGACAAGAAATGAGCTTGTGTGGGAGAACATAGGAAACGACCAATTGGAAAATGTAAGAGGAGTGGGAGAATAGTTGTTCGTTAAGAGTGTCAGATTTTATATTGTGGGTTAATGTAGTGGTTAGTCCCCCCACCCCCTCCTCTTTTTTTTGCATAGAATTGGTTACGTTTGCATGGTGACTCCTCCACATTAGAGTAGATAGATATGGAACATTAAGACGGTACGGCAGGCCGTATCTGTTCACAGCTGAACAAACTTTTTTTGCACGAGGGTCAGTTTTAAAATTGATCGTACAACAACTTTTTTCCGTTGCCTGTCCGTCGTGGCGCATCGAAAATCGATGAGCTTGTAATGTGTATGGTTTCCATAAATTGCTCAAATAGGTTGATTGTCTTCACGGTCCGTATGTTATCACTTATAGAGCCCTGGATCGACCAGAAGGCCATAACGTATTTTGTGTGTTTATTCTTGCTCTTGTGTCTGTAGCTAACCCTCCAGCCCCTTTTGTCGTTTAAACAGCCTGCCTACACTTTCATTGACTTTATGTGTTCTGGCGCACACCACTTTTGTGAATATACACAAATGAAAGTTGTCACGAGGATCAAAAAATCTCGAAGAAGGCTTGTTCTGTTTTAATGGGTCAGTCTTATTCCCCATTCAGTCTACCGCAGACGGGTGCCTCTGTAGGTGGGGGTGTATAATTCGAAAATGACGTAATAATTTCATTTTCCTCTGTTTGACGGTACGTTCGCGGTTACAGCACTCATTTCTCGTGATCACTTGTCTTTAAACTGGGCATTTCCAAGCTACGCGAAGTTTCCGGA
>Ga0123357_10007238_pt1 | contig 13684 bp, 7 predicted proteins | sample TergutEmb28metaG_FD_89873 | JGI IMG/M metagenome (GOLD analysis project Ga0123357, IMG submission 89873) | Embiratermes neotenicus P4 segment gut microbial communities from Petit-Saut dam, French Guiana - Emb289 P4 | ecosystem: Host-associated > Arthropoda: Insects > Digestive system > Gut ... | reverse complement strand
CTTTTCCCCCTCCTAAAATAAAGTTCCCAAATCCCCTTGGCTGCTCTGCCCCCCCCCCCCCCCCCCGCCCCCCCCCCCCAACCCTCAGTGTTATTATGATAATAGATCTTGGAAAATATGCAACTCTTGTTAAGGAAATACTTTTGATAGAATCTAAATAGCAACATGACGGCTGTGCGAAAATGTTCTTTACTTTTCGGTTTGGTGGCGATATTTAATAAACCATTTACTCCTCAAATTTAATACTAAAGTAGACTATTTAATATTCTTATTGTGTGTGAAGTGTTGCTTGTAAGTAAACTGCACATGTGGCCACGATGTGGAAATTTGAAGTTTATATCAGACACATGTTCTCTACTTATGCAGTCAGTTCGTCTGAAACACAAAAGGAAACAGAACAACAGTACTGATATTTTCAGATGTATAGAACTATAAACCTTTGCAGTAGGACAGCAGACGTTATGAGTGCTGCTTGAAACTTCTTATTTCTTTATTCTGACATATATATATATATCAAGCCTTGTTTCAAGTAATGTTTGCGGTGAGTTAGGGCACTGATTCACTAATTGTGTTAAGACTTTGTGGGTGTTGTGTGTGCAGATTGCTAGCTCTGTGCAAGATTGGAAGATTTCTTCCGAATGAATGGTAGCAGTGCCGTTCACAAGGGCGATGTACCGATAAACAGGCCTAAGTGAACCTGCCACCTCAGTAGTGGACTTCGCATGGGCGACCTGCTTGCTGTAATTTTGAATTAGAACACTCGCGGCTTTTCTTCTTCCGTTTCTTCTGCACTGTAGAGGTTTAGGGCATTATTATGGTGTTTCTGTGGATAGGCATTAGAATAACTTTTAACTAGCAGGTTTTCGGGTAATACAACCTGAATATTTAACAGTAAAATGCCACCTCCTGAGCCAGTTCCGGACATGTGTTATCCTCACAAACGCGTCTTACTATTAGCCCTCCATCGCTGTCTTCGTCTTCCATGTGGTCGTTTCCAGCAGGTGTCTCTGCCACATGCCTCTAATTACGTCTTTCCTGACATCATCGGTGTTACGTATTCAACACACCGTAAGTCTCTTGATTGGTGAAAGTATTTATAAATCGTTAGATATAAATTTTCCATTCCTTCTTTATTCTTGTGTTAACCATCCTGGCAGTGCGAACGGCTATCACACGAGGTAATACGGGCGACACACACACAGTAGCTGACTAAATGCGGTGTAGAACTTCAGATGTCTCGTCGAATCTGCTTGCTGATGTGTAACAGAAACATTTTTAACTGAGACCTCTACCTGCATCTGTATTTTTGCTGTTTCTTATAGACAGTTCTATGAGCGGTAACACATTGCTTTAACTTTGCGAACCACCGGCGGTGTCGTCGCGATCTGTAGGTTTAACGCCACTGAATTATCTGATATATTGTTGGGTTCTTCGCTACGTCGTACTCGTTTGCCGTATTAAGAATGGTATCTGAGCCGCGAGGGTGGAAAGTGGAGACTTACCCGCGGAGTGGGCACGCTGTTTGTCCTCTCGGGATTGTCAGATTCGTATACCCAAAAACTTTGGTCTATCCGTTTTTAGGCGCTTTCGCGAAACTGCGAAAAGCGAATGTTAGCTTCGTCATGTCTGTCTGTCCGCGCGGAACAACTTGGCTTCCACTGGACGGATTTTCGTGAAATTTAATATTTGAGTTTTTCCGAAAATCTGGCCAGAAAATTCAAGTTTCATTAACATCTGACAAGAACAACGTGTGCTTCAAATGAAGACCTGTTTACATGTATCATAATAAAAGGTAATGCAGTCCCGTTACAGGCCTGGAGTGGCCCAAAGGGTTCCAGATAATGAAGGTTCCCAGATTTCATGACAACCGCACAGGCTGGTGGTAAGGTTGTCAGCCTTACATACCGGCCGCCTTTACCCCCAGGAAACGTTAGAGGCTGAGTCGACCGCAGGGCCATAGCGCGATCGGAAGGATTTTATGTCAATGAAAAATTCCAATGACACCAACTGGGATCGAACCAGCGACCTTCCGATTTGTAGCACAACACCTTAACCACTGTGCTACGGCCATCCTCACATTTGTGATAATATCTTGGTGAAATCTTCTTAGAATGAGAAATTTTTCAGGCAGAAGCTGTACAGGAAATCAAACCACATTTTATGTTCAGTAACTTCTTTTTTCCCCCCGAAAATCATGCCGTTTATGAGATAAGGTTCGAAAATATTGTAGAGCCAGACAGGCCACAGATGACAATATAACATATGCACATTGCATGCTAGGAAACTAAAGCTACAAACACACACTCAGAATGTGTAATTATTATTGCTTCTGCACTGGAAAAATTGTTGCATGAACGCACATCAGTGTTACCTTATACGTACTACGTACCTATACATTGCCTGCTTTGTTGTAAATCTGTAATATAAATAAGGAAAAAACAGTTTAACTCACATGGTTATATTATTGTGTACAATAGTTAAACGCGTTTGTTCCCTCAGTAACCTGTATGACTTATTTTCCAAATGTGTTCAGTTCGAATCTCGATCCAGATACAGAGTGCCGTGACTGAGGATTTACGAGGTTTCCTTCAGGTTCTCTAGGTAAATTCCAGGACACATTCACATCTTTTCGAACTCATCATTCGTTAATTATTCTACCATACGATGCTGCTGTATGGTTTAAGCTACTGGCAAAGTAAACGTTGCCCTTGTGTAGGCCATGAGGGCATATAGGAGAGTGGAGTTAATGTCTTTGCCCATTCTGAACTTCGGCTGTTGGTGAAGCTGATTGGTCGACACCACTAAATAGACTGGGTGAGGCCCAGAGCTGTTTTAGACGATTTAGAGGATAGACAAATCTCTTGCCCTTACCAGTAGTAGAACCACGATCTTGCGAATGTCCTGTCGGTAGCCGACTCTGGTCTTCGAGTTTAAGGTGCTGAAAGTGTCGTTAAGTAAGTAAATAGATAAATAAATAAACAAATAAATACATAAGTAATGGAAAGCTCCGGTAATGTCTCCATTAAATCGCCGAAGGAGTAATTTTGGTCGTGTGTTCTGAACTGCTTATTTATTGAACTCATGAACTGTTTTGTGTGTTACTGGAATACTGAATCTGCAGATAATGAAATTTCACTGGTATAAAGCAGCAGTGCTAACTACTGTGTTGCTCCCACTCTTCTGTCGATTGGGACCCGCTCCTACGTGGGTCCCTGCAAGTGGCGAATGAACTGTGTTGGTAATGGATTGCCAAGCACACATAACTGGTCTGTTGTGGAAACCATGCAGAGCAGACAGTGCATTCCAAGTGAGAACTCGGTCGAGTGTCATGCGCCTGTCTTTCACTGAACTCTCTGTGTCCTCTGTATGCATGGATCCAAGTTCGAAGTGCTATGCAGTTTCCTGTACGCCCTTTTCCCCCGACTGACGTCATCAAGTCGTTCCATTCATTCATTTATCCATTTGATAAACGCTTTCCAAGGTCCCGTTCCCATCATCAGACCCTACCCTAAACGTTTAAGTGGTTGCCGGTCTATCCCAACACGTGAACTCTTGGTGTCTATGCGTGGGACAGCACAGTCATTCGCATTGCACCACCCCTTGTTACATAACTTCGGTTAACGGTGCAGTGTGTGTTAACCCTTTCCATGTCTGTGCCGCAGCCAAGCGGATATTCTCTGCCTTCTCACCACCGAGGCCCGAGTGCACTCCCAGTGTAGTCCACGTGCAATTTATGGTGAGCATTATTGTACTGGTAATGATTTCGCTCTAATTACGTCGATTCTTCCTCGCCAGTTCTCATTCCACCGGCGCTCCACAATCATTATTCTGTGCGGGGTGTGGTAAGTGTGTTTCTCTTAAAGTCGCATTTGTGCAGAAAAATAGTCCACCAAAATGAAAAACTTTTCCTTTCGGCTACCAACATTGCTGGCTCAAAAATGCCAGTCACTAATGCTATGTACAATGAACATCAGTGAAGAAAACATTGCTGGTTTATCTTTAAGTGAGATTAACGCGTTTTATCGAAGGAAGTCGTACCTACGAAGCCGTAGGTACAACAGAGCAAGGATGGCATTTATTCTAATAAACTAACATGCAGCATAGGCAGGGTGCTTCCGCGTTCTTAATTTTGTGTTCAGGGCGGAATAAGACGCAAAAATCATAAACAGGCATCGACCTTATTTTTCATCAATATTTTCGAGGCAGTTCACTTATTGATCGTGATAAATGGGTCCCTGTCACCACGGCATGGCGCGTCCTCATGTTGCGGATGGAGGAACGGCCTCCATTATGGAAGGCAGTTGCGAATATATCAATAAGCAGTCGCGGACAGCCAAGAAGGGGTTGTCCTCCAGCTTGGGGGCTGGGTGACGTGCTAACAACTTCTCGCCGTAAAAACGTATCATGTTACGAATCGTTCACACAGAAAGCCCCGGACCTGGACCTTGGGGGCATGGACTGGATCGAGCTGGTTCAGACTAGGAACAGGTGGTAGACACTTGTGAGTGCGATCATGAACCTTCGGGTTCCCTAAAATTCGGGAAGCTTCTTGACTAGCTGAGAACCGGTTAGCTTCTCAAGAAGGACTCTGTACCATGGAGTAAGTAAGTATGTATTTACTAATTGAACCCTTTCCACCCGTTAAAGTATTCTGAAAGTCCAAGGCTGAAAATGTTTCGGCATGAAGGATCGAACTTAAGACGAGGTTCATCCAAAACTACACAAATAAACGGAATGGACATAAATGCTTAGATGCTTGAATGTTAAAGCAGGTAGCACAAATAGTTGCCACTGCCCATCAGAGGGTCCAGCAAAGTATGTCATGTCCATGCACGCCGAAGACGATGGAGGCGGCATGTTGTCCTAAACGTTGCCCTGTTTTATCGAACTGCACGGTATTACTGTTCTTCGTGGTAACCACCGTGACAGCCTCAGAAATTACAAAAATAGTGCAGTGACGTAGACTGAGAAACGTTGCCCTAGCACCGTCTTGTGTACCCTATGTTAGACCTGGTGTGGGGGGAAGAGGGGGGGAAGCATACGGTTATTTCTGGTACGTCGTATTCTCAGTATTTGCGCTCATGTATTCAGTGCCTCACGTGTTTAGGACTATTCGTTTGGACTCTACCTGCACTCATGCTGCCTCTACACATGCAATGTTCCCGATGCTAGGTCTGATTCATTCGTCAGGCGAACAGAAACCTCCTGTGTTGGTCGTCAGGTGGAGATGGTTTCAAACTGCAGACTACTGACCATGTTTTGCGAATAGTTCTACCTGGGGAACAGAGTGTGCAGGTTTCTGTTTACCTTACGAAGGAAACGATAGCTACCGGGCTCCGAAACCTTACGTTTAAAGAAACTGGGATAATGGTCATTTTCCAAAAGGAAAGCCTTAATCCATGTGTCACGTCATTGTAAAAAAAGAAGCTTTCAAATTACATCCCGCCGGGTCTGATTTGTGGCAAATGACTCTTGAGTAGGATTTCCATCAGTTACTTCAGTTCCTCCCTGCCATGTGTGAGGGAGTGAGTCACCTCGGTTATCTATGAGGCCGAAGAAACAGTTGAGAATCGACCATATAACACGACAGCGTGTTCTGTGTGAGGTACAGTACAACCTGAGACTAAAGAAACAGTTGAGTACTGAACACAATACAACACAGCACGGCCAGATGGCAGCACTCCGATAGATGACAGTTACGCTTGGTTTTCTCTGAGAATAAACGACTGTGGAAGAGGCCGTAGATTAGAGCGCGAATACTGTGGCAGCCCGTCGTATTACACGTATTCTGCTAATGCTCCATACGTACGCAGGCTATCGCGGTCCCTGAGGTGCGCGACAGACAGAGCCACTCAGCACGATCTTAAGAGCCTCAGCCCTCTGGCCTAGCACTTAGCGGAGATCAGGCCCTTAACAGTGCTGGGTGATAAGTGGGTAAGACGAAGGTTTCTCTCTGCACATTGCCATGAAAAAGTGTAGGGACTTCAGAAGTAATTCCCACACATCACAGACCTCGGTGCTGAATGGATTTGCATGGTCCTCTTCGCAGTCTGTTCCGTTTCAACTTTTCGAACGAACCTGCGGGCATATACAGTATATACTGAATAATATGCAGAAATTGTCTGAACCATGCGGAATCAAAGAGCGAATTGCCTATCCCTGCCTAAAAGTGAAGCCGGGTTGTCCATCTTGTACCTGGTCGCTTTACTGATTGATCTATCGCCTCTTATGTTAGGCGATTAATAAACCATAGCGCAAGATGTAAGACTGTCACAAATTTGCGAACAAGCGTTCGAGTATTACGGAATTTGACGCCCTGTATGTTAGTGTGTGGGTACCACCCAGCTCACTCAGAACACCATTGCCTCATTTATGGTTGTTTTCCTAAGTCTGTTGGACGACTGTCAGGATAACTTGGTTACTTAGTTACCCTCTCCCCTTACATCCATAGCTAACATAATCACCTATTTTTTTTTCATACAGAGCAATATTTGCGGTTGAAGTGAAGCTGTTAAACATTGTAAGAGTCAATCACCCATTCAGCCTAAAAGCGGATCTCACTTGGTCTGTCCGTGCACATTTTCCCTGTTTTCTTATTATGTCAGCTTCTCGTGATATTATTTTATTAATATTCCGCCTAGCATAGCTGCTCTAGAATTTCAGCCTTATTACATTCCAGTCCTTAAGGACTGCGGACATCTTCCTTCGACTCAACTAGTTACGTAGGGAAGTGAACAAAATGCCTGTTGTACTGCTATAAATAATGCCCTAATGAACATTGGTGGCCGGTGACATGAATTATGAGTATGTTGACAGCTCTCTTATGCTGTTACTCGCTTCGTTAGCTAGGTTTATTATCGTTATCATCTGAGGCTGTTGAAAAGTTACCCTCACGTCCACTTGCTTTCAAGGAAGGAGCCTCTCAAGACGGGATTCAAACTATAATTGCTGGATTGCAGTGTGCCACTAAACTCTGTATCAATGCCTTCGGTCATTTAAGGACTAACTTGTGATAATCGTTTTAAAATATACTAACTTTTTTTTTATTTATATACAAGTATGTGCGAGTTATATTTCTTCTTCCGTACTTTGTTTCTCCTTCCTTTTTGCCATTCTTTCTTCCATCATCGAGCTACGTTTATCCGAGGGTCCATACTCCCGCTGTCCATGTGATGTGTGTGAGTTCTTGCGCCTTTGTTAAACTGAAAGCAAAACAAACAAAGAGGCGGTGCTCATGGAAATATGGCTACCGTTACGGAGCACCATGGCCGCTTGCTGAGGGACCGAAAGTCGATACCGGGCAGTCGATACGGCAGCCATCGCGACTGTGACTCCGCCCTCTCCCGCGACTCCGGATGGAATTCATCTGAATATTGATTAAGGAGCGGGTCCTGTTGCTGTTGTCACCATTCGGACTGACCAGTGCTGTATCTTGAACTAGGCGTACATTATTCTGATATCCGTAAGAAGTTATAGACTTTGTCGGGGTATTAAAATATGGAATATGTACGTATGACGTAACACTGAGAAGCGTTTGGATCTCTGCATCCTGGACTCATCTTAGACGGTCGTACCATTTAACCCACTGTTGTACCTTTTTGTTTATTGTTCACGGTTGTGCCCATATTGTCGAATGGTATTACTGTTTTCGGGTGCGTTGTTGTAATTCTTTTCAGAGCTTATTATTGTTGTCTGCCCTGATTTTGTTACATTTATTGGTCATACATAACCTAAATTCTTCTTCCAGTCGAAATGTTTTGTAATTGCGGACCTAAAAACAACATTTTGTACGTAACTTATAAATGTATTCATAAGATACACATCAAATCTCGTATTCCTAGGCATAATTGATGTATATTGAATACTATGATTGACTTTTTATTTTCCTGACTTAATGCGGTATGTAAATCGCATAAAAATAATGTACATTAGTATCGATTACTATCGATCAGGTCGGTTATTATCGATCAATAGCAATTACGATTTACTAATGGCTGTTACTATCGACGGAAACCACAGTAACGCTGCTAACCAAAGTAGTCATAAATGTGTGTAGGTTTTTATGTAAAGTGCCTGTCATTGCTGTCCGATTTTAATCGATCTTGAATATTTTAACAGATTTTAGCAAAAGCTCCGAGTATAAAATTTCACGAAAATCAGTCCAGCGGGAATATTCTGTGCGGACGGACAGACAGAGAAACAGACAATCATGACGAAGCTAACAGTCACTTTTCGCAACGTTTCTAACGTGCCTAAAAACGGATGTCCCTGTTATCGTTCCTGCAGTTGTTTAGATTCGCAAGTGATTGAGCGCGGATGTACTGATCAGACTGGTATAGTGGGCTCGAATTTCGCACAGGAATCGCATTTCTTAAGTGATGCTTATTCTTTACGGTACCTTTATGAGTACAATCTTTATGTTTGTACCATGCATCAATGACGACTAAAACACTTTATTATCCAACAGATGCGCAAGTATATAATTTATAGATACAATTAGAATTATTATAAAATATTTAAAAGTGCCCCAACATGTTTCGGATCACTAGGGATCCATCATCAGGGAGCCTTATACAGTGCTTGGCTAAAATTACAGTAATGGTTCTATCATGTCCATTGACATGGACGTAGTCGGTGTTATGGCAGCATATTTACCCGTGGTGCGTGTGTGTACTGCACAGTCTAGAGAGTGCTTCTCTAGACTGTGCAGTATGGTTTCCTGGTCTATGTACCCTTTACGGGTCAGTAGCATGTCACTTGTCCCATAACCCGAGTCGTGCGCCGTTCATCTGCATTCATTCGAACAGCAGTGAACGCAAGGGCAGCAGAGACAGTCTGCGACGGAACTGGATACCCCACAGTGACTTCTCTGCAGTGCGTATTGTCGGAGCTGGCGCGTCGAAGGAAAACGGGTGAAAAGTTGTACTTACCGCAGTAATACTCTTCGCCAGCTTTTTGTTGATTCTGATAATGATGATGATTTATTGCTGGTTTTGATGAAAATAAAACAATGCTCTCCTTCTCTTCATTGTAATTCCTGAATGCAGTGATGTCGCCTCAGTTCCTTCAAATATTTTAACCTGTATAGTTCGACTACGTATGGTTATAATTTGCAAAAGCACAATTCGGTCTTAACAAAACCCAGCATTAATTCTTGACGAATTTGTGTTGTAACTAAAATATATATACGGTTAGGAGTCGACCATACAAGCACTGCAGAACACGTTCCCCGCCCACAACGCTACTCGAGGAACTGCGTAGCGTCAGGACGGGTGCGGATGTAACTTAATCCTCGAAAGTCGCCATGGAATAACCACAATAAGTGACGCAATGTGGGATCGTGGGTAACCCCATTTATTATTCACCTCTATTATAAAAAAACATAGCGAAATTCTATTAATATTGCCCTTCTTTATAATCGGTGTCATTATTTTAATACAAGAAAATTAATATTGTTTTTATAGTGAATGTTACTGTGATTAACTTTGCTTTCTGATAATATTGTTGACGTTTGCAGTGAGATTTTAAAGTCATAATAGTACTTCGCAAAAGAAATGAAATTGGATAAAATTAAGTGTCGTTTTAGTGAGAACGAAGTGCTTGAACAGATATTGGCCTTGAATACAAATTGCCTGCATTCTTTACACTGTACCCTTCTTCTTTTCTTCCTGGAGACTTTGTCGTTAAATTCTAGAGATTTCAATAAAATTTTAAATTGGGTTTTGCTCATTAACTCTGTCAAGTGTGGAGGACCAAAAGCCTTTGTGCCTCATGGTTTCAGCAGAGAGATGGGCTCTCTTTAACAATGAACTCAGATAAAGTAACTCAAAAAAGGGCTATCTTGTTCACTACTCATTCCCAGCATTTAGATCCTCCAGTTTTCGACTTATCTAATCATCCTGCAGATTATGATGTTCAGATATCTTATATTGTCTGCGTACAAGTTACACTGATAATATGCACAGTAGGAAAAGAAATGCGTAGGAAGTAACACACAAAACACTGTAGGGTTGTACACGACCCTAACGCGAAATTCGCACGCAAGGGCTGCTGAAGATAAACTGCTGCCGTGGCCTCGACAGCAGCTCAGGGAACTCAGAAGGTACACTGATACAGAAGATGCTAACATAACTTTGTGCCTGAGCACATTTCAGTTTACACAATACGGGGATGCCGACGACCCCACGGTTTCTTTGTAGGATTACAATGCAGAATTTTCTCCTAGTCTTTTGCGTTTACAATTTATTATACAGTATGTCTTACGAAATTTTATTCACCTGCTTCAGTGGGTCGTTAAGTTACCCGTGTGAGACCGAAAGCTAGAAGTAAACACAGAAATGTACCGGCCGTCTTGTGTTGCTTGACACAACTAACCCCATGTACCGGGGTCTGTTTTGCGCAGCTGTATTCCCTCAGATGACCAAGAAAGTATCAATATTTCATGAAAGCTGAAGGTCTCTACCAGTTCGCGGCAGCCCGTCATGTTTACTGTACCGAACCAGTAGAATTCATTCCACGTCACAGCCTATTTTTTAACGTCCATTCTAGTGTTATCATGTCTTCTCTTAAAAGTTTTCTGACCAAAATTTTGAACGCGTTTCAAACTTTTCCATTTGCGCTGCATTTCCTGTCCATCTCTCCCTCCGTGAATTCAACACCCTGATCCCTTGCTGAAAGCAATTTTAAAGTAGGCCTGAGGCATCGCCAGTACCAAGTGCTGCTTCTAGACACGATCTTGAACTAGTTCCATACACCTCACTAACCCTCTCCCTCAGTGCCACAGTGTTATCCTGCACTTGTCTTTTGGGTCGTCCGAATGGACAATTCCGAAATGGTTTCATCACTTGAAGGCAGGAATCTGTGTGCACCTTTGGCGTTTCCCATAATAATTACACGTTCGGCGTAGAGTATTTTGCGGTATGTAATATTTTAATACATCTGATCAGCAGTTTCAGCCATCCGGTCCCTCTGGACCTGCGTCGTTCGATAAAAATATCTCGTTTCCATACCCGGATGTGGTGAACAACATGTTGATGTTAGAGGGGACACAAAATAATGAAATCGTGGATGCAATGTAATGTAAAAAAAATGAGGAAATGACGATAAAAAACAGCGGTTTCGTGGGTCAGACGTAATATGAAACTTAATTCCCTCATGTTGTGCGTACGTAAGTACAACCTATTAACTTTCGAAAATATAATGGGATCGTGTCTGCGAATAATTGAAAATACAATGTGCATGTTTTGTAACAGCAGTCAGGCAGCAAAACATGAATTACACGTACATGTATTCCTGAATTAAGCGCCTTTTGATTAATGCGTGTTCTTGTTACAGTGCTTTACTCCTGCTGGTAAGTGAACCCCCGGCCGCAGCCAGTCACGTAGCTGTATGATTGTGCTGTAAGAAACAAACATAATTTGTTCGTATTACCAATGTTTACTATGTTGTTATCTGCTTCCATGAAACCCAGGGTTGTTTACTGCTGCATGCATTATGTATTTAAGATATGTGTATGGAGGCGTTGGTTGCAAGAGCGCTCCAAGTTGCGCGTCTGCTTCACACGGTATGAACTGACGGTGTAAGGACAGGTAGTGGTAACATTTAGAATGTTCTTTTCCTGTCTCGTATTTACGTATTCTCTTCAGTGGCTGGGATACGGGCTGAATGGCCGGGGTTCGGTTACTGGTGGGAGCAGGGATTCATTGTATGCCATCATGTGCATGTTGGTCCTGAGACCCACTCGTCCCCTTGTGCAGAGAGTAGCTGCGGCTGTTTTGCCAAAGATGAAGTAGCTTGGCGTTCAGCTAGGCATGCACCTGCTTCTAACGTCGAGGCTGACAAAGTGTGTGGCTGTGCATCTGATCTCCCATACACCCTCAAGGCGTCGTGCTTAGCACAGGAGTAAATTCGCTTTCTGGGAAGAAATCCTCATGAAATTAAGTCAGAAGATCTGAACTGGTTCGTTCATGTCTTTCCTTCGTCCTTTCTTTCTTAGTAACTTCTTTTCGCGTTGAATTCTCGGTGATGTAGACGTGCCGAACACGTGACACATTAAACCTGGCCTACTCTGGTGTTGTTGTTGTCCTCTTCACAGAATACGTGTTTCCTCAAACCATTTCCAGTTCCATAGCCGTCTTTTAAATGATTTCCAAGGTCTGTACATCGTTTCCGAGTCTTCTTATTTTTCCCATGAAGTGGGTTAAGCACTTCGATATTTTATTGCTTGGTCTGCCATCCCACATTTTCCTTGATTTTGATGTCAGCCAATTTCATTACATCTTCATTTTCACAAGAAATGTTCACAGCCCCAAAAATTAAACGGCGAAGCTTCTTACTTACTTACATACTTACTCCGTGGAACAGAGTCCTTCTTGAGAAGCTAATCGGTTCTCAGCTAGTCAATAAATTCCCCGCATATTATGGAACCTGAAGATTCATTACCGCATTCACAAGTGCCCGCCACCTGTCCCTATCTTGAGCCGCATCAATCCAGTCCATGCCCTCACATCCCACTTCCTGAAGATCTATCTTAATATTATCCTCCCATCTACGCCTGGGTCTTCCAAGTGGTCTCTTTCCCTCAGGTTTCCACACCAAGATCCTGCAAACACCTCTACTGTCCCTCATACGTGCTACATGCCCCGCTTATCTCATTCTCTCGATTTGATCGCCCGAACAATATTGGGTGAGCAGTACAGATCATTAAGTTCCTCATTATGTATTTTCTCCTTCCGCTGTTACCTCGTCCCTCTTACGCCCAAATATTCTCCTCAGCACCCTATTCTCAAACACCCTCAGCCTACGTTGCTCCCTCAATGAGGGTGAAACTTCTAAATGCATTTATTCCAATTCGAATCAATGTGAAATTCTAAATCCATATTACGGACTCCTGAGTACCTTGAAGCATGAGGTAGTAGTTTTCTGTGTAATTTTGGTACCTGTCTGTACCGAACTACATGGCGTCACATTCCGGAAGACCGCACTTAAAGACTGACCGCCATGATAACCTCATCCCCTTCTTAATTTCTTGTGATGGACTGGATATTCGCCATTAAAGTACATCATAACGTATGTCTTTGTTGATGCTGCACATGAAATTTTTTATCAGACTGTTCTAATTTGTGACTCTCTTGATCAACGTGTGTTTTATTGGCACGATTTTTTCATTTTGCTTTGCGTTGTGCAGGTCATTCCACTCTACTGTAAACGTCGCTTACATTTTTGTACATACAAGAAGCGTTTTGCAAAAAAAGATATTGCGCAGCTCACGTAAATTTCCTGACCAGTTCCGCTGTGTGTATAGAAAACACAGGCTTTAGCTTATATCAAGTTTCGCCAAGTGTTTAAGTACCTTTTATCTTTGCCCCTGTCTACCTGTACCCGTATTCCTCGAACAATTCTGCCCTGGTTGAACTGATTTTTGAAACGTCTCAGTTCTCTGCTCTGTTATAATCGCATTTCATAACATGCTGTCTATAACGGTGGTGGGCTTCTTACTGCCACGCATAAAGCTCGGACTAGATGTTTATCGTATTTTATCCTTTTCACTCCGGGCATTGTGATATAACTAAAACTAAACTCCGTGGCTTTAGTCCGCGAGCGAACCATACCGACAGAGCGGCCGCCGCCGGTAGGCGAAGTTAGTGCCAACTTTTGCGGATAGAGGGGTGTCACGTGGTTAGCG
>Ga0123357_10007237_pt1 | contig 13684 bp, 9 predicted proteins | sample TergutEmb28metaG_FD_89873 | JGI IMG/M metagenome (GOLD analysis project Ga0123357, IMG submission 89873) | Embiratermes neotenicus P4 segment gut microbial communities from Petit-Saut dam, French Guiana - Emb289 P4 | ecosystem: Host-associated > Arthropoda: Insects > Digestive system > Gut ... | reverse complement strand
GCCTGCGGGTATGCTGAACGTCCCGTATCCTCCGGTCACGACCGCCGATGTTGCGGGGTCGGTGTACTGCCAAGAGATCGTTCCCGCGGACTGCGACGGGGACGCGGCGAATGTCACCTTGTCCGTGTCGCCAACGGGCAAGAAGTTCGCTGTGACATCGGAGTCCCCGAGGATATTGAACGATGTCGTGCTGTTGGCAAAGTTGTTGATACCGGCCGGCGGAGAGGCCATCTGGCTCGTCCACTTGACGAACGAGTACACATCTGGGTCCGTCGGCGCTGCCTTAAGCACTACGTCTGAAATCGTCTTTGAGACATAGACTATTCCGGTGGTCCCGTCCGTTCCTTCCGCTGTTCCGAGGGGGCTCAAATCACTTCCATCATATACGTTGACTCTTCCGTCCCCTCCACTTATCGTGATATTCAACACGTATGCCCTTTCGGCTACCAGATTCAGAGAGTTCTTCACATGTATGGTGTAACCCTCCGGCGTCAGTATCGGTTCTGCGGGATAACCGCTCATTACTCCCGTATCTCCCTTGATGAGAATGACTGTATCGTCCTCATGTCCAACGGGCACTGCGGTAACGTCGAAAGTGACCACAGCTGTGCCGTCGCCTATGTACACATCGCCGGTGACGGTAGAGAATACCATATTATCTCCGAGGGACTCATTGTTATCGTTCTTCTCGAAATTGAGTGTGGATCCTGCGGCGGGATTCATTATGAAACTGCCGTCGATGCTGCTGCCGATGGTAAAGGTAACTGTATCAATATAGTCGCCCGATCCTCCGCTGCCGTCCGGACTAAGAGTATCATCAAAAGTCACGTTGCCGGTGATCGTACCGCTGTTCACAAATGTGACCGGGCCGCCGCCGCTCCCTGGTATGCAAATGGCCGGCGAACCCGAAATCGCACCCGAGTTATAGATGAAGCCGCCCCAATTGAGAAAGATACCAGTGCCCTGTTCGCTCCAGATCACACCTATATTTGAGTTGGTGATCGTAGGAGAATCATCGGTTCCCTCATCGACAATGATTGCTATCGAGGCACCGTAAATCTCGCCTGTGTTGGTTACGCTTTCCAACACACCGCCGGTGGCATGTATGGCATATTGGTTGGCTAAGATCTTGCCGCTGTTTTCAACGGTTAATGTGGCACCTGGGGAACGGGCCAAGAAGATACCTATTCCCGACTGGATCTCCTGCGCGGTATCCACGTCGCCGATCATACCGCCGTAATCGTTGATGATGCTACAGTCTCCAAATACCTGTATGCAGGATCCGCTGCTGGCAATTATGCCGCCGCCATAGTTGTGAATGGTGATGCCGGTTCCGTCTGCGACGTGTATGCCTTCTACACTCCCGAAAACCTCGCCGTAGTTGTTGACCGTACCGTCTTCTCCGATCGAGATGCCTGTTCCACTGGTGACTGTACCGAAGAAGTCCAGTGGGAAGCTTCCGTATGTGGTGTCATAGTCTGGATCCTCGGAGTAAGCATAGTTGTTGACCGTGCCGCCAGTCCCTGACATGAGGATGCCGTTTGAGGTTGTTCCGCTCCCCGAGATCTTACCGTAGTTGTTGACCGTCCCGTCCGCGGCAGCGAATGCGATGCCATTGCCTGCGTTGTTAGAGATCTCGCCCGTCACACCGTTGACTATCGTGACGGATTCGCCATCCGCAGTTATGCCGCCTTTGATGACGGCTGTGTTGGTGACAGAAGAGTCGGCTACATTGACCGTTATCGTATCAGGCGACAGTATGCCCATTGTGCTCGTATCCGTGCTCTGCGAATAGATGTACAGGTTGCTTGTTCCCGAAACGGCTATTCCGTTGGTCACAGTCAGCGTCACGCCGTCCGCGATCACTATGCGGACATCGCCGCTAATGGCAAGGCTTGACAGCGTGACAACGTTGGTAGGGTCGGTAACATAATACCAGCCCGTACTCAGGATCATCGGACCGCTGTAACTGTTGTCAATATGGATAACAGATGCGTCCTCTGTCTTCTTTTGTCCGTTAACGTCGATGTAGTCGATCTCCTCCATTTGGGCGAGCTTTACAGGCAATGCCCCGTTGATTCCGCCGTCTGCATCGTAGCCGTGGAATGTTTTCATCGAATATATGTCGGGGCTGTCGTCTTTGTCGCGCACGACCTGTTGCGACTTCTCAGACCCGTCCATCAGATATATGCTATAGTCCACGCGCGAATCAGAGCCTGGTTCCTGGAATGCAAAACCTCTGTAACCTGTCGGGAGAGTAAGCTCCGTGATGTACGTGTTCCCGTCGAATACGTCCAGAACGGTCGGGTTCGTATCGGAAAGCTCCGTACCGTCAACGAAGAACGCATTCACATAGTATCCGTCGGCAAGGTTGTCTTGAATGGTCATGATCGCAAAAGCATAGTCTGTTCCAGTGGAATATGCTCTCATGGTCGCAGTGCTGTCGATGGATATCTTGGATCCGATTATGCCTACGCCTACGGTACCGTCTCCGCCTGTCGCGGTCACTTCCGCATAGTTCTCGATCGCTATGGTCTCAAAAGAGCCGATGCCTGTGCCAGCGTCGCCAGATCCGTCGCTGTCGCCGCCTTTGGCGGTAACGGTGCTGTTCGAGATGGACACGCCGAGGCCGGTGAAGATACCGTCGTCATATGTGTCGATTGATTCGTAGGCGCCGCCGGAACCACCGTATGCTTCCACGACACTGTCCGTTATCCCCAAACTGCCGCCGAGGATGCCTGTGCCGCCGGAACCACCATCACCTGTGCCGCCTTTGGCGGTAACGGTGCTGTCTGTGATGATTATGTCACCGACGTTTGTGTAGCCGGTGCTTATACCCGCGCCGCCGTTGCTGCTATTGTTGCCATTGCCACCGGTCGCGGTCACTTCCGCACCGTTCTCGATCGTTATCGTTCCTGAGGCACTGATGCCCGCGCCGCCGTTGGTGCCGTTGTCGCCGTCACCGTCGCCGCCCGTTGCAGTAACGACACTGTTCGTGATCGTCACGCCTCCGCTGCCGGCATAGATGCCACAGTCGAAGTAATTACTGTTGTTGCTGCCGCCGGAGCCGGCATGCGCTTCCACGGTACTGTTGATTATCTCCACGGTGAGACCGTTGATACCTGTGCCGCCACAGTAATAATCGCTGTCTCCACCTGTCGCGGTCACTTTTTCCACACTGTCTATGGTTATTGTGCCTGCAGCACTGATGCCCGCGCCGCCGTTGCTGCCGCTGATGCCCGCGCCGCCTGTCGCAGTCACGGTCAGGGTCTCGATATTACCGTTGTTGATGGTCACGTCGCCGATAGTTCTGATGCCCGCGCCGCCTTTGGTATTGTAGTTATCATCGCCGTCGCCGCCCGTTGCAGTAACGGTACTATTCGTGATCGTCACGCCTCCGCTGCCGGCATAGATGCCACAGTCGAAGTAATTGCCGTAGTCGCCGCTGCCGCCGGAGCCGGCATGCGCTTCCACAGTGCTGTCGGTTATCTCTACGCTGCCGCCTGTTATGCCAGTGCCGCCGTAGCAGCCATTGATGCCGTCGCCGCCTGTCGCGGTCACGGTCAGGGTCTCGATGTTGCCGTTGTTAATAGTCACATAACCAATAGTTCTGATGCCCGCGCCGCCGTTTGTGTTGTTGTAAGCATCGCCGTCGCCGCCCGTTGCAGTAACGGTACTGTTCGTGATCGTCACGCCTCCGCTGCCGGCATAAATGCCGCAGTCGAAGTAATTATTGTAGTCATCACTGCCGCCAGAGCCAGCATGCGCTTCCACTGTGCAGCCGTTTATCTCTACGCCAGCGCCTCTTATGCCATTTCCGCCGGAGCCATTGTTGCTGTCACCGCCGGTCGCGGTCACGACCGCGCTGTTCCCGATCCTTACCGTACCTAAGGCAGTGATGCCTGCGCCGCCGGAGCCATTGTTGCTGTCACCGCCGGTCGCGGTCACGGTGCCGCCGGTAATGGTTATGTCACTGGCGGCACTTATGCCCGCGCTGCCGTTGCTCGCAGCGCCGCTACCGCCTTCCGCTTCCACATACGCGTTGCCGCCGATCGTTATGTCGCCGTTGCTGACAATACCTGATCCGGAGAGGTCATTTGCTTCCACATATGCGTTGCCGCCGATGGTTACGCTGTCTGCATCGATGCTTGCGGCGTTGCTGCCGCCGATAGCAACCACATGGGCCGTATCGGTGATTGTCAAGGCACCACCCGCATTCGAACCTATTCCGGGGGCACCAGAACCGCCCGTTGCTGTGACCTTGCCGCCTGTGATTGTTATTGCTACATCATGGCCCGCGACACCATTAAGCCCAGAACCTATACCTGCGCCGCCCATGCCACCTGTTGCGGTCACTGTACCTCCGTTTATGGTCACGGGACCATCGGTGCCGGTCATTGCGCCGCCTATACCTGCGCCGCCCATGCCGCCTGTTGCAGTCACTGTACCTCCGTTTATGGTCACGAGGCCGCTGTTCCAACCATGCCCAAATACACCGCCAATGGCCGCATCTGTGGGGTTCCGCGTGGTCACGGTCAGGGAGCCGTCGCTGCTGCCGCCAGCAATAGAACTGTCTATCGTTATCGAGTTGAGGGAAGTCACTTCGACGCTTCCGCTAACTGTGCTCTTCCCAATAAGTATCAGACTTACATTGGCAGTACCGTTCAGCGTTATGTTCCCTGTTATGCTGATGCCGTCGATGGCTATGGTCGCGGTCACACCACTATCGATGGCTATTCCCTTCACGGGGGTTGAGTTGCCGCCCGACTGCCATATGCGGTATCCGTCGTAACCCTCTGGTGCAGGCTGATGAATCGTCAGTAGGTTAACATTGTTATTAACGCCGACATTGACATCGTATGTATACAAATTTTTATAGGTCAGATTGGTAAGCGACCCATCGCTGTTGTCGAGGTCTATGTCCAGCCACTGCGATGTTTTGTACACGAAGTAAATGGTGTCGATATCGGTCATATCTGAGATGTCTACGGCCGTGCCTTCTTCGTAGCTGAACGGCTTTGAGTTGCTCAGCGCGTATCCTGCGGCAACATATCCCTTCAGCGAGGGAATTCCTTTATTGTATGCGTTATCGACGATTATGCCTTCCGTGGGTCCGACCAGTACACCTCTGGTATCAAGGAGCGGATCTCCGTTTGTATCAACACAATACTCGGTGATCTCTCTGGCCTCATCGCCGATCATCACAGGTATATATTCAGAGTTATCGCTGTAATCGTGGCTGTAGCCGACATAGCTTCTCAAATCCGTTGTCCCGGTTATGGAGGGAATTATAGGGTCGCCTTCGTGGATGCTGTATGCATCCACTATCTGTATCAGTCTACCTGAATCCCTTGTGTAAAGGTTATATGATGTTTCAGGCGCTGTACCCGGGAATGCGAATGCGAAGCCTCTGTACATCGTACCCGGGATAGTCAGCTCTTTAAGCACCGTGCTCGGATTGCTTGAATCGCAGATGCTCAGAGAAGTCGATGGAAAATCATCATTGAGGATCACGTTAACGAAGTATCCGCTCGAGGCACTGATATCACCACTGATGGCAGGTACGCCGTTGCCCGTCGAATAAGCTTCCAGGTATGCATCGCTGCCGATGATGATAGTGCCGCCTTCATCGGCGAAAATGCCTGCAGATCCGCTGGTGCCGCCCGTCGCCTTCACTGCCGCACAATTGTCTATTGATATTACGCCACCGCGGCTGGCTATGCCCGCATTGGCATTGCTGCCCTGTGCGTTCACGGTGCCGCCGTTAATGTTTATTGTGCCGCCATTACTGTAACTGTCTATGCCGCCGATGCCCACATTTTCACTAGAAATCACATCCAGCTTGCCATCAGAACTGCCCGATGCGCTCGCGCTATCTATTGTGATTGTTGTGTTGAATGGAACAAAGATGCTGCCGTTAACGGTGCTGACGCCGTTCAGACACAGACCTACGTCCGCACTGCCGCTCAGTGCCACGTTACCTGTGATGGTGATTCCGTCGAATATCATGTTCATATCATTCGTTATCGTCATCGCATTGTCGGCCACAGATTCCAAGCTGCCCATGAACGTGATCTCTCCCCATACGGAGCCGCCGACGAACGTCATGCTTTCGCTTCCAGTATCCAATGTCGTGCTGCTGCTGCCGAATGTTATCGAGCAGTCGTGAACGGTGACCCCGTCATTGATGTCTGCCTTGATGGCGTCGATCGCATCCTGTATGCCAGCTGCCTGATCGATGATGACGATCATACTGTTCGTTTCGGTGACCGTGAAATCCCCCACGCTACCCGTTATAAGATAATCTGTGCCTCTGATCCCGCTGATGTCGACCGTCACGCTTGCTATTGATGCCGCTTTTATTGCCGGGTCATCGCTGTCCCCGAATACTTTGAGTTCAGGGTAATAGCCGTATGCGAAAGCGTTGGTCCTCTTTTCAAAGATCCCTTCTGGCAGATTCGTGTATGTGCTCAGAACATTCGATGAGAGCATCTGGGCGGTGGTCAGACCGCCGGTCGTGTTCCCTGATCCTGGGCCTGCACCTATTTCATCTCCGGAATAATTGTCCGTGTTGTAGTAGCAGTTGGAGATGATACCTCCGGTGTCGTTGAATCCGACCACACCTCCGATATCACTGTTATCGCCGCCGCTGACCGAGCCTGTGTTGTAACAATATTGGATTAGACCGAGGTCATTCCCCCCGACCACACCGCCGATGCTGCTGTTGCTTTCACCGCTCACATCCCCTGTGTTGTAGCAGTACTGGACCGTGCCGCCGTTATATCCGACCACGCCGCCGACATTGGAGCCTGTACCAAAGACTGTGCCTGTGTTGTAGCAGTACTGGACCGTGCCGCCGTTATATCCGACCACACCGCCGACATTGTAACCGCCGGTGACGGAGCCACTGAAGATACCTAGATTCTCGACCATGCCGTTCGAACCGACGTATCCGAAGAGTCCAACATAACTGTCCGTAGTGTTTATCATAAGGTTTTGTATGATATGGTTATCGCCGTCAAATGTTCCATTGAAAGGATTCGTTGAAGCAAAATCACCAATCGGGACCCAGCCACTGCCACCGTAAGATGAAAGATCGATGTCGTCCGTGAGCGTTATGGTCAATCCGGAGAAATCATCCGCCCCGCTGTTGACAAGCTGCGCCAGACCCGCAAGTTCGTCCGCGTTGCTTATCTGGAAATCGCCGCTGACGAGGTTATTGTAGTACCAATCCGTGTTCGACGCCGATGCGTGGAATGGCGTCAGGACGAACACTGCCCCAAGGCATAACGCCGCCGTCAGAATGACCGCTGACGTCAACAACAGGACGTTCCTCTGCTTGGTCTTGTTTTCGATCTTCTTTTTGATACCATCAAAATGCCGTCTTACATTCATTTATTAACACTCTCCGGCGTTTGTTTCTTTGTTTTGTTTTCCGGTCTCTTTCTTGAAAGAGCCGATGGAACGAGAAAAATACATTCCGCGGAAATGCCGAATATAGATGACAGGCATTCCGCTGACGCGGAACATTTCCGTACGGCTGCGCATACGGCTGTGTGAAATCCTCTGGATAGAATTGCAATCAGGGCATCGGGATACTCTCTGTCTCTCTGCTCTTCTCCTGCGCTTGTCACTATAACTGCTGAGTCATACTGAGCTGTCTGAGCCATCATTGATACATACTCCGGTGGGTTTCTTCTTTAGAAATAGCGTTGGTAACCAGCCCCCCCCCGTGAGGTCCGCGGTCTTATCCCGCGTAAGCTCGATTTTGAAAATGTTTGGAAAAAGCTTCGCATCCCTAATGCCGCGCGAATGACCTGCGGCGCGATCCCCATCCTTTGTATTTTCATGGGAGAACTGCGCCGGCTCTTTGTATGAATAAGATGTCCGGCGGAACAGCGGCGCGATGACCGGGTTCCCGCAAGCCATGACTGACAGTAGGACTATAAGCAGAAACGCTTCATCGAAAGCCATACCATTATTGCGCATGCAATTTTCCCCCTATCAGTCACTATATCCTTTTGTAGACAAATATAGAGACTATATATCTGTATATTAGCCTTATTGAGCGTCCCTCCCCATGCAGCATGGCCACAACATTCCGAGAAATTCTTCCGGCCCCTCTGGGTGAATTCTATCTTTTCATACCGATGGCCTTTTTTTTGCATCTCGGCCTTATCTCAAAGAGAACAACACGCCGCTCTGAGCACCGAACCTCCACCTAATTAGCTAGTACTCCGCAGATATCATTGCTGTAGACATCCACCGAGCTCGACCTTCCAAGAAAACATTAATAATAACGCGTTCAATCAGACTGACAGGAAGGGGCCAATCTAATGGTCAAAGAGATAATAATCATAGGTTCGGGCGCTGCGGGGATAACCGCCGCATCCTCCGCAAGAAAGACGGATCCCAACGCAAAGATAACCGTCATAACAGAAGATACCGATATCTCATACTCGCCGTGCGCGATACCCTGGGGGATCGAGGGGAAGATCACCTGGGAGAGCATGATCATGAACACTCCTAAAGATTATTCAGTAAAGAAAAAGATAGATGTTCTGACCGAGACCAGGGTCGATTCGGTGGACGATTCCGCGAAGACCGTCTCTGCGGCGGGAAGAACTTACAAATACGATTCTCTGATCATAGCCGCCGGAGGAAAAGTTTTCGTACCTCCGATAAACGGCACGGACCTCAAAGGCGTTTTCACGGTAAGGACCATCCGTGACGGCAAGAACATACAAAGGTATGCAGATGACATCGACAGCGTCGTAATCTGCGGAGCGGGCGTCATAGGATTGGAGCTTGCCCTGGCACTTTTGCATATGGGGAAGGAAGTGACCGTGGTCGAGATGTTCGATCACATCATACCGCGCATTGCCGATAAGGATATGGCCGACCAAATGCAGACATATCTTGAAAGCATAGGGATCAAATTCATACTCGGTGCGCCTGTGCAGTCGGTCACCGGCACAGGGAAGGTCGGCGGGGTGGTCGCCGGCGGAAAAGAGTACAAATGCGAGATGGCCGTCTTCGCCACGGGCGTAAGGGCCAACATCGATATCCCGAAACAGCTGGGATTCGAAATAGGGCAGTTTGGTGCGGCCATGGTATCGCCTACATTGCAGCCGTATAAGAAGGGACGTCTCATTCCTGACATCTATCTCGCCGGGGACATGATACAATGCGAGTCTGCAGTAATGCCCGGCCCGACAATGAGCCAGCTTGGATCGTCCGCGGTCAGGCAAGGCAATGTCGCCGGCATCAACGCCGCTGGCGGGAAAACATTATTCGGGCGGGTGGCAAGCCCGTGGGTGAGCGTGATGGAAGAAATGGAGATCGCCGGAACGGGATTGTCTCTCGGTCTGGCGTCATGGCACGGGATAGATATCGTGTCTGGCAAAGCCAGCGGCCTTACCCGGGCAAGATATTACCCAGATGCAAAGGAAATGACCGTGAAGATACTTGCCGATTCAGTGACGCACAAGATAATAGGCGCACAGATAATCGCGGGAGAAGGAACAACCGGGAGGATCGATTGGCTCACTTCGGCGATAATATCCGGCATTACGGCGGAGGATTTTCTCGTCCGTTCCGAGAATGCATACTGCCCCCCGACATCCATGGTAAAAGATGTTGTCATGTCGGCGGCTGAAGACCTCTGTAAAAAATTCAAAGCTCTGTGATGAATATGCAATACGACGAGTATAAGAATATCTACGATTCCCTGAACACCCCTGAAGATATTGACAGATTTCTCGAGATGGGTTATGACCAAAGGCTGCTGGAGACGCTCTTTACTCAGAAAATAAGCAGGGATGTGAAGAAACGTTTCCATATCCTCAAGGACAAGTCTCCCGTTCTGCTTAGAGAGTGGAAAAAGGGAAAAACGCTTATGGAGATCGCCAACAAATACAAATTCCCCCCGATACTCACATCGATGCTCATCTTTCAGGAGGACGGAGCCAGTAAGAAACGGTTCTGGGAATTCGTAAAATCGCCGGAGATGCTTGAGAGCCAGCAGACAGCCGATGAGATAAGGGATGTTGTCAAGAACGATCTCGTATACTCCCCGGATGCAAATGAAAAGCAAAAGGAAAGGGGTTTATGGGGGGAAGGTCTGCTGCAGGATTGGCTGAAAGAGCAGAACATCGTATACAAAACAGAGAACGACCTCCGCGGCAATGAGAAACAGAAGACCCCTGATTGTCTTCTCGACGAGCCGATGCTTTATGACGGAAAAAAGATCTGCTGGATAGAAAGCAAGGCATCATTCGGCGACAATGTGGAATTCCGCTACAACTCAAGGAAACAGCTGTGCCCGTACACGCAGCTTTTCGGCCCGGGGCTTGTCATATACTGGACCGGCTGCCTGAACGACCTGGAGTGCCCGGCCGATGTATATGTCTCTGACATATCGGTCCTTGATAAGAAACTTGAGAAGCTCAATGATTGACACTTTTCTTGTATTCGGCCCTCAATTCTTTCAGGGTCGCGGTCCTTTCCGCAAAAGCGTTGTGCTTATGTATGGACTCCTCTGACTCGCTCTTCACGATGACCTCTACATTATCCGGAAGCCCGCTGTACCTCTCGACGACCGATTCCAGAACATTCCTCACGACATCCTCTACGAATCTTGGATTATTGTGCGCATTGATCACCACTTGTCCCTCATCATCCCTTTTGAGAAGCTCGTATGTCGGCGATGAGAACGCCCCCTGCACAAGATCTATGATCTCATCTGCCTCGATGTCGATGTCATCATCCATTCTGAAAAGTGCTGTGCAGACATTCCTTTGATTGTGCGACATAACGGGAATCCCATCGGAACAAGCCATCATCTCGGACACTGTCTGCTGGGCGCATGGGCACGCGGTCATACCAATGACCTCTACGCCTATCGCCTTCCTTACATTGCCTCCTCTTACGGCGGTCCCGCTCGCAAGCAGCTTGTATATCTCAAGTGTTTCCCTTCCGAACGGGGTCCTGCTCTCTCTGAAGTATTCTGCTCTGATATCCACGCTCGCGGTCTGAGCATACTCGTGATGGATCAGTAATTTCTTGCACATGCCGCTTGCCATGTTCTCCAGTCCGGTCACCGGGGTCTTTATGCTCTCTTCGACAACATCGCTGAGAACCTCTACGTTCCTGGAAAGGTGAGAACCTTTCTGCTCGGCTGGAAGGTCCACGAAGATATCGATAGAACAATTCAGCGCCCCGTTCAGGGCGCTGTTGACACCTTCTCTTTTCACTACAACAGGTTTCCTGACGCCGGTAACGCCTACTTTGGTGAGTTTGGACCAGGTGTCGCCCTTCCGATACTGCACATCACATTTCAGAGCCATGGAGCGTAATACCCTTCTTACATAAAAAGCGTAGAGTAACAACAATTTCGGTAGAACTCGGAGCAAGAAATATCATGTTCCATTATCATCTCGAAAGTATGCGTTGCGGCATTGACGAGGCGGGAAGGGGTTCTGTGCTGGGCCCTCTTGTTGTAGGGGGCGTTTACTCAGAAACGGACGATGTCCTGATCGACATAGGTGTCAAAGATTCAAAGAAACTTTCCCCGAAGACAAGAGAACGTATGTATGATATGATCGCAGATGCCTGCGAGATCTGTGTCGTTCCGATATCTGCAGAGGAAATAGACAAAAAACGGAAAACCATCTCCCTGAACGAGATCGAGCTGGAGATGTTCGTCATAGCTTGTTCCAAAGTTCCGGTTTCAGCGGTATATGCGGACTGCCCCGACGTGAACGAGGCCGGTTTCTCTAAGGATATGGGCAGGATAATCAGAGGCCCCGAAATAATAGCCAGACATAAAGCGGATGACATATTCCCGATAGTATCTGCCGCATCCATAATTGCAAAGGTCACGAGAGACCGGATGATCGCCGATATCCAGAAAGAATTCGGAACGGATATCGGAAGCGGCTACCCCAGCGACCATTATACAATGGAATTCATAGAAAAGTGGATAAAAGATAACGGAGGCCCCCCTCCTCATACGCGCTGCTCCTGGGAACCGGTGAGGCAGATGATGACCGCATCAAAGAATACCAAGATCAGCGACTGGTGATACTCAAGCACAGATGCATCCTCTTTTGGAGCATATTCTTCGCCCAATTCCAATAGGTATCTGGTACAGTGTGATATACCAAGCACTGATGACTAGTTGTGTTCTGTGCGGTCAAGAGAATTATCTTCTGAAGTAAATGAGGTCGGACAAGATTTAAACCATATGAATGGATATCAGAACTATGCCCTCAGCGGTCCATAAAAGGCATTCAATCGAAGAACTAAGAGCGATTGTGGCCCCTGTGGCGGAGAAATACGGAGTCGATAAAGTATACTTGTTCGGATCTGTCGCCAGAGGGGACTTTAGCGACAGCAGCGACTATGACTTTTGCATAGAGCGAGGAAAGATACGCAGTATATTCGTGCTCTCTGGGTTCTTTCAGGACCTTAGGGATGCGGTCGGATATGACATAGACCTGGTAACAACAAAATCCATCCCTGCCGAATTTTTGAACAGAATTACGGCTGAAGGAATTGAATTGTATACGCAGTGACGTCAGTTTGATAAACAGCATACTTGAATTCTGTAATGATATAGAAGAGATGGTAAGAGAACTAGACGCGGATTTAGACGCCTTTATGAACAGCCGCACTCACCAACAGGCTGTTCATTCTGTATTCTTCAAATCAGAGAGAATGCAGGATGCATATCGCAAGAGTTGAAAATGAAGTATCCTGAGATTGAATGGAATGAAATAAGAGGGATGCGGAATTTCATAGCCCACGGATATCATGGGATCGATCTTGAAACTGTATGGAATGCAATGATAGAAGATGTTCAGATTCTGAGATCAACTTGCGAGAGGATCTTAAGTGAGCTTGAAGCATCCTGAATCAGAGGTTATCCACATTTGGGGTTTGAACACTCTGTCAATGTTAACAATTGTGTTATTCATAGAAAAATGGATAAAAGATAACGGAGGTCCCCCTCCTCATACGCGCTGCTCCTGGGAACCGGTGAGGCAGATGATGACCGCATCAAAGAATACCAAGATCAGCGACTGGTGAGACCATGACCATGGAAGCTTCGATTCAGACACTCATTGATAAATTCCACAGAAAGATGGAAAAGGACGAAGAGGCAAAAAAAGAGGTTATGCCTATCAAGAAGACGATCAACATCGATCTCGGGACCGAACGATACTCCATGAGGCTGGAAAATGCCCACATAGATGATTTCAGTCCCCAGATGATCGACAGCGCTGACATAACTCTCCTCACAACCCCCGAAAGCCTTCAGGGACTCATCGATGGCACCCTCAGACCGATGAAAGCCTATGTCACAAAAAAGATAACCGTCAAAGGCAAGATACAGGACATAATGTTCCTGAAGAAGTTCTTCTGACGTTCGCGGTCCGGTCTGGGTATGGGTTATAGCGCCTTCCCGCGGCCGATGAAAAATTTTTGCCGCGAGACCCGTTACCATGCAAAGTTTTTATACCAAATCGCAGTAAGAGGGGACAATAGCGAGGTGGGGTAGCCAGGATATCCCGTCGGGCTCATAACCCGGAGACCGGTCGTTCAAATCGACCCCTCGCTACCATCAAAAAATTCTCCAGTCTACTGCGCCGTTGTACATCTGCTCCACTGTAACGAGAGT
>Ga0123357_10007236_pt1 | contig 13684 bp, 6 predicted proteins | sample TergutEmb28metaG_FD_89873 | JGI IMG/M metagenome (GOLD analysis project Ga0123357, IMG submission 89873) | Embiratermes neotenicus P4 segment gut microbial communities from Petit-Saut dam, French Guiana - Emb289 P4 | ecosystem: Host-associated > Arthropoda: Insects > Digestive system > Gut ... | reverse complement strand
TCAGACCATTGTCCATACTAGGGCTAGTAATATATGCCGTTTGTGTGTTCCGTTTGAATGCTGTTTCATTTCACACTCCATATCTACACTCCGGGTGAGCTCCTGAAGCAAGAGTGGTCCCGAACCAAGGAACTGATGGTCTTCAATCGTTCAGTATAAATAAAAAAATGACAGGCCTATATCTACCTACCCTTGTGTTCTCACTTTCATATTCTGTCAGCTTGGTTCAGTATAAAAATACGTTCTTCGTGCAAAGTACATCATAATTTATGGCTCTGACAGACAAAGAAAAATGTATATTTATATCGGGGTCGAGCCCAGGTCCTTTCCACAGCAGGCAATCGCACGGCCACCTATATACCCTACAGCCTCGCAAGTCTGTTTCACTCCGTTTTCTACCGCCATTACGTACTCGGGTTTTGGGGTGTGCATTCTGAAAAAAGAATGGCAGATAATACCAGCAGAGGATGACATGGACATGTACGAGCGTAGTTCGTTCTAACCGGTGTAAGAGGGACCGAATGGTAGAGAAATTAGTCGGAAAGCTTTTATGACTGCTATAATAAATATATATATATATATATATATGGGCCTATAGATCCCAGTGGCCACGCCATCTAAGGCGTGGTTCTGCGGCAGCTCGCTTGCTGGGAACGCGGGTTCGAATCCCGCCGGGGGCATGAGTGTCTGTCTGTTGTGAGTGTTGCGTGTTGTCAGGTATAAGTCTTTGCTTAAGGATGATCACTCTTCCAGAGGGGTCCTACCGAGTGTGGTGTGTCTTTAGTGTGATGGTGCAGCCTCGATAATGAGGTCTTGGCATGTTAGGTGCTGCTGCTCCGGGGGGGGGGAGGTTATTGGCCTATATATATCAACATATCAATAGATACACATGTACAAACTAACCACGTGTCCGATACATGACAAGCCGTCAAAATATTCGCTTGCTACCCCACCTTGGAACCCTGTAAGCGTCAACAGTAATAGACAATAATCATTAATAATTGATATTAAATGATTGTGAACTATTATTCACCGGCTATCCACCACCATTTTTACCCTTAATCTCATGTAACCGAGTGCTGACATCTGTTTATATCACGTATTACAAGCTTTACGTTCTAACATTTCTTCAGAAACCAAAGTGTGACTCAGTCACTCAGTTAATCATATCAAGGATATTACAAACGGAGAGATAAAAACGCAGAAGAAGCTGGCAAATTCACCACTAACATTTATCAAGCACAACATATAAACTTGTCACTTAAGAATACATCACACAATCGTAATCTGTAATTACTACATCACCATATGGTCCCAGTCAGTTTTAACGGTAGCCACTGGATAGGGGTCTGGGTGGATACCAGATCAGATGTGGATACTGTGGAGAAGAGAAAAACGCGTGTTCCTGCCTGGAATATTCCACAGCAGTCCAATTCGTAAAACAGTTACTAAGATGACTGGTCTGTCCTGGCTCAGATTAATGCGAAGCATGTCTTCGTTAAACTTCAGATATTCCGATTAATACTAGCGTGATGAATTTACAGTGATTCACCCTTTTGACACTGGAGAGGACGCAAATTATCTCGTAAGTCACTGAATTCATTGTGGGGCTGGATCGTGGGAAAGGGCCTGCTCTCAAGGCGAGAGTCACGCCGATCCTTACACCCGCACAGAATACACATTCTACCGGAATCACAGGGGTTACTCAACTCAACAGCAAAGACAGATTTCTAAATACCAACTTTTTATAGGTGCGTTCAATAGATCAGAGATTGTCAGACATTCCAAAGTGGCGGCATAAGGTTCAATAATTCTTCAAGATACAATCATGTTCCAAAATCTATAAATAACCTACAAATGCAATTCAGTACTTACAACACTAGATAAAGAAAAGAATCAATGTATTAGGCAAAAATACGGGAGCACAGAACACAGTAAAGGAAATAAAACAATACCAGAAAAAGTGGCTACAACATGTACAGAGGATGGACACAAACAGATTACCAAAACAAGCACTACAATATAAACCAAAAGGACGAAGGAACATAGGACGACCGAGGAAAAGATGGCGAGACCAACTTCATCTTGAGGATCAAGGAACAGGAAACACGCCTAACCCTTCAGGAACATGATGATGATGATGATGTATTTTATTCACAAAATTCTCATCAACACGTTTCGGCCGGCATTCCGGCCATTTTCAGGTTGATGCTCTTATACAAGAATACAAAAATACAAATGTGGTTAAACAGTATCAACATCACTTCATAGATATTAACATTATATTTGATCGAAGTCATCCCGATGTTTTATGAAATATTAATATAACAAAACAATATACGTCAAACATATCAATTTATTTTACAAGTTGGCTACATGTTTCGACCCCTATAGGGTCATCATCAGGCCTTTTATTGAATCATGTCATTAAAAAGTTGCGTACATTACTGGGATCCAAATTAATGTTTACAAAAACTTTAATTGGGATCCCAAGGAAAAGAAGAATAAAAAATTTCCTATGTTGGGTTATATTGCCTGAATTTTATACAAACATAGTACTGGATGCCCTGTAAGTCTGGAAGCACACGGAAAAACAAAGAAAACTTGTTGTATTCGCAGACTGTGTCCACCATTATGACTGATACACTAATACCGACACTCACATGACAAATAGTGTCACAGGTGCTGTTGTTACATGTGTCGATGAGGCACTCTCACAAACGCCCGTCTCTCTGAATTTCCCCCACGTATTCTAAAGTCCTCAAGCGACCCCAGTGATAATAACAGGACCGGCAATGTACGTGTAACGTCACACTGAGGCGAGTTCGTGCAACCATTGTTGCAGTGGGAAAGCAAGGAGTATTACACAATTGGCCTGTGTGTATTTCTAGCCTTAGGTACCCAGTATGTAATGGGCATGTGCCATATTGTCATCTGCGGTCTGCCCCGCTCTGGGTTTTCCACATTATCTCATAAACGGTACAACTGAGGGGGGGTGGGGGGACTTTACTGAACACAAAATGTGCGTTTTGATTTTGGTTACAACATTTGTCTGAAACATCTCATTCTAAGAAGAAATGGGCGAGATATGATGAAACAATTATATTGGTCTTAATGTAAAGTGCATGTCCTTTTTGTCCGATTTTAATGACACTTGAATTTTCTCGACATATTTTCAAAAAAATCCTCAGATATCAAATTTCATGAAAATCCGTCCCGTGGAAGCCGAGTTGTTCCATGCGGATGGACGGATGGACAGACGGACAGACATGAATAAGCTAATAGTCGCTTTTCGCAATTTTGCGATCGCGCCTAAAAATCCGAAGGGGTGAGTCCGGGGTTCCTCGCTGGATACTCCACAGACCCTTGACGCCCCATCCAGTGACCAGGGAATTGACGGTGAAGCCACCCCCTTACGCAGATGGTCTAATGGATGGGAGTGCCATCCTGCTGGAACACGTTGGGGAATGCCAATTTGTGATCACGAAGCTCTGAAGTACCTTCCTTTAAAGCATGTGTAATAGGTGTCTGTGAGACTGTGCCATCAAAATAGAATGGACATATCCCGCCGCCTTTCTTAATGCCGCAGAACACACATAACACGAGTGACTCTTTGTACCTTGGATCGCCACACCAGAAAAGGGCTGTCTCACGAATGGTAGCTGCCGTTTGTCGTTTCGCCTCAAAAACATTCTCGTCACTGAACGTAAATTTATTCTATGCTTCCAGAATGATGGGACAATCTGTGTATTCTTTGACATGGTTATTTAAATAAGTAAAAGTCTGGTAGCTAATGTGTGTATGAAGTGACTCCTGATGAAGTTTTGGGATAGAAATATTTTGGGTTAACTGTGAAATAAAGTTTGTTTACATTACACTTTTAGTCTGTAGAACCGTGCGCTATTACAAAGTGTTTTTTTGTGTGCGTTTATAAAACGTTAGTAACTGTATTTTGTATCCTACAACATATCTCATGATTAAATAGAAATATAAACGTACGAAGCATATACAGCTTTAATAAGCTTACCAGAAGTCGCGGTTTTATTTCAGTTCATAATTTTTTACTGCCGTTATTTGCACCTAAACTTATATACACATTATTCAGTTCCACTTGTACCATAGCATAAATATTTATTCAAACTGTTTACAGGAACAATTTTGTAATGTATCCTCGTACACGCTGTATACTCTCTGTGCAATTAATCTCTTAATAAAATAAAAAACCTCACGATTAAACTTAACGATAACTTTCTAGGAACTGGTCATAAAGTGCGAGAATGCAGGACCAAAATACTACGGTGGTAGGATTAATAAAATATTCTTGAAAGACCTTAAGACGCATGCGCACTTTATTTTCCTCAGCTAAATCTCGTGAGTAGCAGAATTAAAAAAAAAAATAGATGCAAGTTCGTCTATTTATAAGCATAATTACAAATTCATCCACATTCCCATAATGCAAATATGTCAACTAGCACCTAGAGTTTTCTCACGATGGTCATATTTATAATTGCTAAGAAAGTTTATGCTAAATCTATAACCAAATTTATGATACGCTTTATTATGGTATAAAAGCTTAAACCCATTGTTCACTGCTTATTACGATCGAAACCTATTACGCGGTAACCTAGATGTTGATTTCTATTTGACAAAAATAGATGCTCAAGTCACAAACCTGACTACTCTTCATAGTTTCTCCGTCAGACAAACCAACACTTGATTAAGATAATAACAAATGGAGCCACTGTCGCTTCCACCAAGGAAAACCTCAAACTGTATTTCTGTAATAAAATTTTTCATGTTGAAACATGGGAACAAAAATACTTGGTAAGATGTGTCTAAAACTTTTGCTTCGAGTAATGAACCTATTACTGTTTAGGCTAAAATTGTAATGTACAAAAAGCACAACAAACGTTTTCGTTTTTAGCCTTTTGTTTGAACATAATGTTTCGGAAGGTGGTTTTACTTCTGATGTCGGTAGAAAATGCTGGGTCCATTATAATGAGCTAGTATTTATCTCTTCAGATAAACGCAATATAATGGACACAACAACGTTTTAGCTAATAATGGCAAAGCAGTCAACTTCCGAGAACCTGTTTTGATTAAACAATACATAAAGTCAATTACACGTGGCACTATAACAACTCACTGTCTTTACAGGCTCCCAGTTCTTTTTGTGGTGCTGCCCCCCAACGCTGCTCATGGCCTCCTCATTCATTCAATTTCTAGATCACACACAACGACGCATCACACTCGGTAGAACTCCTCTGGACGAGAGAGCAGCTCATCGCAGAGATCTCTACCTGAAAACACACATCACTCACAACAGACATACATCGACACCCTCCGGCGGGATTCGAAAAGACCTCAGCAGACGAGCGGCCGCAGACTTACGCCCTAGACCGCGCGAACACTGGGATCGGCAGCTCTCAAACTTACTATAAATACTTATTGTAACGTATTTTATAAAAATGTTTTCAGTTTGAAGGTATGTTTTCAGTGTGCCAAATATTTAATAGTGCAAAGAAAATGTTGGTGCATACATTTTAATATAATATAAAACAACAAGCTTGAAATTTCATGAAAGACAAATCTATGTTTCAATTCCTAGGCCCAAGTCTGAGATAATCAAAGCTATAAATTAGAATTGTTTCTTTGTCAGACGGTTGTCTCAAAACAATAAATTTGCCAAGTACTGTTAGACAAGAGAAGCTCAGCATATTTTCACAACATTATTATTTCCTTCAGTCATAAAATGAAAAAGAAAATGGAACACCACCCTCTGAAACAGAATTTTATACAAAATACATTTAAAATTTAATTTCTCTTACACGCGAAGACTACCTTACAAATACCAGCACCTACCTGCTCTTTGTACCAGCCATCTCCCTTTATTATCATTAAGTGCACTTCGTGGGTAAAACATGGGTTTCTTTAACTTTAAAACGAGTTACATACAGCAGTAACTGTGAGTTAAAGCGTTGAGACGTTAATATTTATACTCACTTAAAAGTGAAGAAGGTGATAGAAAGGCGTGGCTCGACTTACGTGGTGCATGATGGTAACAAATGGTAGGGAATTGCTGAAGACGGTAATGACACTTCTGTTTGCGTACAATGCGGAATTCCCCGAATATCCAAAATAATGTCAGTTTCTTAAGAAAACCGTTCCGTAGAAATAACAAACTCGCCTAATATTTAACATTAGCCACAGCGTTCAAGACAGCTTTATGAATTGTATGAGACCAAAAGACACGAAATATAAAACTGCATTGGTGCTAAGAAGGCGAACAAATACCGACTGGAGTAGTGACAGAAGTAGTTGAATAGCCTGGGGTCGAATGAGTAGTCGTGCAGCGAGGGTCGTGAATTACGTGATTTGGCAAGCCTGTATGAATGACGCACTCAGATACTGGGACAAGGCGACATCAGCCCGCGTTTCTTTCTTGCGGCAGAGCATTGAATTCTGCATTCAAAAGATCACACCTCCTTTCTTGTGGTTCTGATGCCTACGGGCATGCAACATGGGCATGCATGATGTACAGATTGGAAGACTTCTATGAATTCATTCAGTTAACGATGTTGATTCGAGGAAGCCTAAGAGTTAAGTGACTACGACGATGTCACGGAAACAAGTCCCATGGTTTGAAGTCTTCATGCTTTTCTGTGTTCATCTCCGGCTGTTCAGCGACATGTTCACAGGAATACTGGCTGTGAATCCGTCAATTGATTCGGAAGTTATGGAGTGGAAAAACACGAGGACACGATAACATAAAACTATCTTCATTTTTAATATATGGGAAGTAAAAATTCATGAGTGGTTTTCCACCGCACAACGTAATGTATTCGTGTGATGACGGCCGATGTTTACTGCTCGACGAAGGGAAGAAACACATAAATTGTACCTACTATGAAGCGAATTCTAACAAGTCCTTGAAACAAGATCCTTGTGAGAATTATAATTCAACACTTTAGCCTATAAAAGTAAAGGATGTACTATATCGTCCCTGTGATTAATTTACCAAGACCAACAATTAGAATGATTTCTGCTTTTTGCTTACGTTATTTTTAAAATGTGAAGAAGTAACCCAGGAATCAATCACGTCACGACTTCAGTTGAATTCCATTTGAAATTTTGAAACCTTTTTAAATATATCTGTAAAATAAACCGAAGCCACGACAGTACAGCATATGACGTAAAGTGTTAGGAAGGACATCCCTTTTTTCCTTTGTTGCACTTTGGTTTTAGTGTCCCACAAACAATTAACGAAACAGTCTCAACGTCCATTACTGGTACTTGTGATTAGTGATCAAATTATTCTAGAAATTTATTAAGACAGAAGGGCTTTGGATTTAAAGAATTACATTCTGAATAACATTAAATACTTCAGGCTTCTGATTAGCATACTGCGTTACATCTGTGTTAGCCTGAGTTCTTGCAAAACATATTCTAATGGTGGCCAGTTGGTGAAGTGTTTCATGTTCACTGTGTAATTTATTTCTGAGGTCACAGAACACATAACAGGCAGTTCATGCTCTGATGACCGTGGCCATTTCTAACAGTTCTCCACTGGTAGCCAGATGCTGGCTTTCATCTTTCAGAATGTGTGTTGTACCACAACCCCGTACGAGTACACTACACGCTTGTACAAAGCCTGGTACACCATTCGCACTGGACAGCTACGAAAATGGCACGATACGGATGACATTCTGAAGACGTAGTTATGAAGATTATGACTTCTATGATACAAAGCCGTGCAGTCTGATTGAAAATCACTTACTTTCAAAAAAAAAAAATTGTTCCCACCTTCACGGTATTAGGTAGTTCGATATTCCAAAACCCCTGTAACTTTCAACCAATCGACCCACAGGACCTGAAATTCCGGAAGACCTCAACACACAGGGACGAAATTAGCGGTATTTCATTGTCAAGATTTGAAGATAGTGTTTGTGAGTATTATATAAAGTGTAATGTAACAATCAGTGTTCCTTTATGAGAAAGGGTGGTGTTTGGAAACTAAGTGCCGATGGAGATAGACATACTTGGACTTACGGTAGGTTTATGATGTTGCAAACGGCTGATCGAAACCCACAAAGAGGAGTTCCCTACGTTTTGTTCTTCGTTGAACGTATTCTAGTTACAGTGATCATCTGAAGACCAAAACAAGACAGGCAATGTACGTATAACCTAATATTGAAGCGCGTTCGTGTAACTAATGTCGCCATGGAAAAGCAATAAGTATTACACACTACGAGTATGTGTCTGTAGCTTTAGGTACACAGCATTCAATGCGCATGCGCCATATTGTCAACTGTGGCCTGTGCGGCTGTACAGTACTTTTCCACATTATCTCATAAACGGCACGATTTTCGAAGAAACATCATTGAATATCAAATGTGTGTTCTGATTTTCTATACAAATTCTGTGTAAAACATTTCTCATTCTGGGAAGAAGTGAGAGATATGATCAAAAATGTGTATCGGTCTTCACGTAAATTGCCCGTTATTCTTGTCAGATTTTAATGAAACTTGAATTTTCACAACAAATATTTGAAAATCCTCAAACCTCAAATTTAATGAAAATCTGTCCAGTGGGAGCCAAATTGTTCTATGCGGACGGACAGACAGACAAACAAACCGACAGTCTAGATGAAGCAAACATTCACTTTTCGCAATTTTGCGAACGCCCCTAATAAATCAATATCACGTACAAATTCAGATCGTACCTTGCTGAAAACACTGTGTTTATGTTGGGAAAAAATAGATGAATGATGCGTAGGGAAATAACAAATACAATGTTACACAAAAGCAAATTCCGTGCTGTTAAATCTGGCGGTACACCTTGTAGTAATTAGGCTCTAAATGTTTCAGTTCAAAGGGAAACAGGAGTGCAATACTGATAGCTGGGAAATGTGTACTCTAGGTATATACAGAGATGAAGTGACTTCGCAAAAGTGGTACTGGTGGCACACACGTTTGACGTTTAACAATGTCTTTGTAAACTTTTGAGCGATGGTTGTAAATGGGTTGTTATCCACTTCGCACTTAAATTCCCAAGCTGGAAATAGCGGTGAAACCTCGTCTTTAAACTCTTGTTGCATACCAATACGCGCCGCACGCGTTTAATGCAAATCGGGTAGGTGAGAACCCTTAGTGTCAATGACGTCACTGAACAAAAGGCAGCCTTAAATCCACGGACCTTACTCTCAACGATGGTTGTACGTCTTGGTATATGACAGACAGATATTGAGGCATGCAGCAGTTATAGGCTTCAACTGCCTGATTTAATGTGTTTGTTTGACCTCTGATCATATAACCTACGCAACACGTGCAAAATTGTGTATTCTAATTGTGCAATTCGTTCCACGAAAAATACAAATTGCACTATCTAATTTTGTACGGAGAACACCATCCTCGTATTGTAGAGCACTAAGAATAGTTTATAAACAATTTAGAAAACATAAGGGTAAGTTAATAACTGTGGCTTATTTTCTGAATTTTGTTCAACTGTCTTCAAACAGCAAAAATTACAGAGCCTCTTTTGACATAAAATGTATGTTTTATTTCTATCCAGAACTTGTCTACAAAATACTCCGTATTCTGATAAATAGTTAGTAGAGTACATGCGAGTTAACCTCGACGTACGAGCAGAAAAGCGTACAAGTCTGCATGTAAAGTGTCCGTTACTGTTCTTAGACTTTAAATAAAAACTTCACTGCGTCAAAAAATTATAGTCGAACACCGCAATATCAGAATTCATTAAAATCCGTTGAACGATTCTCGAGTTGTCTCACGCTTACACACTGCATCAGAGAGAAATTTTGACGACAGGTCTCAAAGGATAAAGACGTGCCTAGAAACTACAGATATGTGATCAAGTAAATGTTTTACTACACCCTACAGCGAAAAATTAAGAGACGTTCGTAAAACTAGATCGGAAGAAACATCAAATGCTATAAAAAGGACAATTTTTTCTCACTTACAGTTTATCCCTAATACTTTTACAAATATAGCAGTCATTCGAACTTCTAAGGTTTGAGCGACATTAGCTCCACAACCAGCGCGGCTAACGTGGCAACAGATCGTCCAGCAGCACTAACAGATTTCTAAAACAGCGCGCTTGTAGAAGGTCAACGAAGCCTATAAGAGCAACATTCAGGCCGTTTAGAACCTGGTGTGGAAAAGACAGTTGATAAATCACTGCAATAAAACGCGTGAAATATATTATCAGTAAAGGTAAAGGTCAACCCACGGCATACCTAAGCAAGCAGAGAAGGGAAGAACAGGTATAGCTTCAACATACTGGCAACTTCGGTGCTAGAAGGGGGGCAGCACCATGCCCCGGTAGCTTTACTCCCTGGAACGACCCGGTACCCACTGTATAGGAAGCTGGGGGGGGGGGGGGTTTTGTGGGGGGTATGGGGGGGGACGAAACATTTTGCCCCAACGGAATTCGAACCACGGATCGTCTGGCCCGCAGCGAATCTCTATACGGATTGCCACGTGGTGTCAGTAGCCTACATAATTCCAGTAAGATATACCACGTATTAGCCTACTTTAAGTCTCAAAAGCACGCCTATGTACTCTTGCGTACGTACGAAAGTTATGCAACAAGTGCGGTTCCTTAAACCACGAATATCGAAGGAGAAGTCATTGCAATGTTAAAAGTAGCTGATCTATTCCACTGAAGTGCCACTATCCCTTACATAATCCCCGCGCACATTGATGCATTTTTCTCCTATTGGCACGAGCTTACAGTATTTGGTCTTTGTATAAATTTGGCTCCTCTACTCCCAAGCACTCATGAACAGCCATTTCCACTTCCCCTTTATTTGGAATGTGCCAAGATGGAAAAAATATATCACTGATTTCGGGGATTACGTTAAAATCTAAATACACTTCAGTGAAATAAATTAGCTATATTTAACACTGAAGTAACTTATCATTTAAATTTTTGAGTACAAGAAACTTACTTAGTAAACATCCATTGCACATCTGTCAACAAGGCAATTATTAAGTCAGAATTTATGTGTGTTCGTATGTACGATTATTATATATGCGTTTGTGTATGTGCCTACAGTAAAACTGCCGAATGACACCTAAGCAGCTCTAGGTGTAAGTCTGCGATCTCTTCCTTTCGAGACCCACCAGGTTCGAGCGACCTGTGTGATTTGGACAATGCTAAATCGGTCACAAAACGTAATTAACAGACACATACTATAAAGCTCTCAACAATATCTTATTCGGAATTCGCCACAGGCAAAAAATAAATTGTAAAGAAGCATAATGTTTAAAAATCTACAAAATTCTTGAAGGTCTATTGATTTAAAACCCTATATTCAAAAGAAAGAAGTTTTCAGATCATTGTACAACAGTTTTGATTTCATTGCATTGATATGGAATCGGCGGTAATTACTCTTATCGTTTTCGTTAGTGTTAATCAACAAGACAGACGAAGAACTTATAGTATTGAGGACCTTTTGCGTAAGCATTTTTGCCTTAGAAATGCAATAAATAGTACATATTATGAGTGTGTGTTTGTAGCACAAAGTATCCAAAACTAATGCGCATGCACCATGTTACCATGTTACCGGCCCTACAATATTTTTCCATATTACATCAAGGACGGCACGATTTTCGAAGAAAGGTGTTGAATATAAAATTACTGTTTTGATTTTCTCCATAAATTTTTCCTAAAACATTTCTCATTCTAAGAAGTACGGTTAAAAATATGCATTGGTCTTCATGTGAAGTACCCTTTATTTTGTCAGATTTTAATTAAACTTGAATTTCCTCGACAGATTTTCGAAAAATACTCAAATATCAAATTTAAGGAACATCCTTGCGGTGGGAGCCGAGTTGTTCTGTGCGGACGGACAGGCAGACATGATAAAGCAAGTAGTCGTTTTTCGCAGTGCTGCGAACGCTCCTAGTAATTCCCTAAAGAAGACCCATTCTTCTTTAAATTGGAATGGATCTGTTACTTCGCTAAATATACGATCCTTATCTCTAGGGCGAACAGCGTGAGTATTCTACACTTAGAATCATTAGTGAAAACAAGAAAGTCTGGGTTTTCCGTCTGTCTCCATCAAAAGTTTCATTAACTTTAAATCGGATTTTCTCTGCTGCTTGACACATCCGGTCTTACAGTCCTTCATCGCACGTTTCGTCTTACGCCCAGACTCCTCCATTTGCTCCTCCCTGTTCTCAGAAGCAACATCCTTCGGTTGCAGTTATTCTTCTCAGACCTCAGTTTGCAGGGCGAAGTCAGTTTTCGCTGAGCGAAGATTTTCTGAAACATACCTCGTGATACGTGCATTTCGTAAAGAACCGGGTTAGAATTCTGTAGGCTGTGATGGTTATATATTACAGGAGAAGTGGAAACATCTTCCAGAAATCAAAAAGCCACTGGTAGGGTGAAATGAGGCAAGTTCCATACTGAGGACCCAAAATATATTAGGCCCCAACGTAGAAAATGTCGCTCTGGCCACCTGCCGACCCGGTATTTGTTCACCCCTATATAGCACTTTTCATTAGTCTGTTTCTGAGCTTTAAACATCCCTGTGTGTTCTGAACACCGTTTCAGAAGGTCGACCTGTTTGCCTCCTCAGGTACAAAATTAACACACGCCCACTCAATTTGGCCCGTTCGTTACAATCAATAGCTCACCTACTGACGGAAATAGGTCCACTTTTTTAAACGTGTTCTGTTATGAACGGGGCCTGCTAGACGACGTGGGGAGTCCAGAAGTTTAGTAACACTCAGTATCTTCGTTACAAGAGACCACTTGGAAGACCCAGGCGTAGATGGGAGGATAATATTAAAGTTGATCTTCAAGAAATGGGATAGGGGCACGGACTGGATTGATCTGATTCAGAATAGGGACAGGTGGCGTGCTTTTGTAAATGTGGTAATGAAGCTTCGGGTTCCATAAAATGAGGGGAATTTCTTGACTAGCTGAAAAACTGATAGCTTCTCAAGAAAGACTCTGCTCCATGGAGTTGGTTGGTTGGTTGGTTGATTGGTTGGTTGGTTGGTTGGTTAATTGGTTGGTTGGTTAGTTGGTTGGTTAGTTAGTTGGTTAGTTGGTTGGTTAGTTATCACCGTTAACACAACTATTCATAGTGTGTTAGCACGGCTACATGTTTCTTCCACCTAGTGTTCGAAACATGTAGCCGTATTATCTCTTCTTAATAAACAATAAATATGTGTGTTGATGGTGAGATGCTAAGTACCTTTCCCATTGAACACTGTGTTTCGGAAATTCGACCTTTTCATTCTTCAGGTAGGAGGGAACCAAGTCACAGGATTCCGTGTTTGTGGTGTGACACACACAAGGTGATTAGAATAAGCCGTTTCGTCAAAGCTATCATATTTTTTTTTTTTTTTGTATTTCATACACAACACTAATTAATACAGTTTATCTAAATCGCCCGCCAATACTTAAGGGAGGAAAGCCCTCCTATCCCCGAACAAGGAATTTAATCGTCAAAATTTTTGGAGGTATCGCAGACTAAGCTATATTACTACACCATTATGCGTTTACTTAATGCACTCATTGCAAGTAACTCACTTACTTATTTACTTACTCCATGGTGCAGAGTCCTTCTTGAGAAGCTAACTGGTTTGCAGCTAGTCAAGAAACTCCCCGCATTTCACGGAACCCGAAGGTTCATTACCGCACTCAC
>Ga0123357_10007235_pt1 | contig 13684 bp, 8 predicted proteins | sample TergutEmb28metaG_FD_89873 | JGI IMG/M metagenome (GOLD analysis project Ga0123357, IMG submission 89873) | Embiratermes neotenicus P4 segment gut microbial communities from Petit-Saut dam, French Guiana - Emb289 P4 | ecosystem: Host-associated > Arthropoda: Insects > Digestive system > Gut ... | reverse complement strand
GGTCAGCAAGCGGTCATAGGCGATGACGGTGATGCCGGCCTGCTTGGCAGCCTCAAGCTGGGTGCCCAGCTGTGAGCCGTCAATGGCGCCGATGACGATGACTTTGGCACCCTGCTCGATCATTGCTTGGATCTGGTTCTGCTGCTCGGTCACGCCGCCATCAGCGAACGAAACCATAGGCTTGAATCCGGCCGATGTGAGGCCGTCGTTGAACAAGCCCTCAGCCAGCACCCAGTTTTCTGATGTCTTCTGAGGCAGCGACACGCCGATGGTCGCATCGGCAGCGAAGCCTGCTGCTCCATTGTCGGTGGAGGACGGGGTGCCGCCCCTACCGCCGCCAGCGCACGCAGTGAGCATCAGCACAGCAGCTGCGCCCAAAGCTATCGTATTTGCGAGTTTATTCATCTTTCTGCTTTCTGTGAGGCACTTTCAGGTGCTAATTTCAGGGGCAGCGGCCCCTCATTATTGTTGTCCGCTTCCGCTGAAGCGGCCTCGACGTCCGGCGTCGGATCGTCGAAGTCTTTTGGTGGTCGGCGCGTCTGCCAGTTTCGTTGCATCGTGCCGATAATCGAAGGCCGTCCCTGTGCCTTGTTGTAGAGATCCAGGGCGACTGCGACGAGCAGCACCAAGCCCTTGATGATGCTCATCAAGTCGGAGGTGACGCCCATCAGATAGAGTCCGTTGTTGAGCGTGGCCATAACCAGACCGCCGATGATGCAGCCGAACACAGTGCCGACGCCACCGGACACCGCAGCCCCGCCGATGAAGACGGCGGCGATGGCGTCGAGTTCCCAACCGGTGCCATCGCTTGGTCCGGTCGAGCGGGCGCGGCCGACGAACATGATCGCGGCCACAGCGGCCATCAACGACATGTTCGCCATGGCCAGGAAGTAGATCTTCTTGGTGTTGATGCCGGTCAAACCGGCTGCAATCCGGTTACCACCTACGGCGTACACGCCACGGCCAAGTGTGGTGCGCGTGGCGATGAAATTGTAGATGATCACCATCACCACCAAAATCACACCAGTCACCGGGAACGAGGTATGGATGGGCCCCGAACCATACAAGTATGTGAGATACCCGATGATGCCAGCCAGCAGCACGGTGCGTGTGATCGAAGCCCATAGCGGGGGTACCTGCATACTGGCGCGCATCAGCTTGCCACGGCGGCGGAACTCCAGGAATGCGAAGGCCACGACTGCTAACACACCTAACAGAAGGGTGGAGTTGTTCAGCCCGGTGTTGGGCCCCCATTCCGGCAGGTATCCACCGCCGAGAAACTGGATCTCCTTGGGGACGGGTATGGACTGTGCCTTGCCAATCCAGCGGTAGACGCCGCGGAACAGCATTTGACCAGCCAGAGTGGTGATGAAGCCTGGCACACCGATGTAGGCCAGCCAGGTGCCCTGCCATGATCCGATCAGCGCGCCGACCCCGAGCCCGATCAGCACGCCACCCCACCAGGGGATGCCAAAGAAGTGGATGGCGAAACACACGCCGACACCGACGATCGCGCCGGCGCCAAGGCCAGCCCCGAGCCCGACCAGTCCTGACGTTACCTCCGCCGTGTTATGACGCTTGTGATAAGCCTGACGCGACCCGAAACCAACGCCCAGGGCAACGACCACACCAACCGGCACGCCTACCCACCACCAGGCGCTGCCATTGCGCAACGAGAGCGCCACGCAGATGCCAACCACGGCGGCCACAGAGCCCGGAGCCAGGTCGATCTGTCCTGTGATGATCACGAACAACATGCCGATGGCCATCACCAGTACGTAGGAGTTTCCGTTCAGCAGATTCTGGAAGTTTGTGGACGTTATCATCTTGCCGTCCGTCCGCCACTGGAAAAAGGCGATGAGCAACACAAGGGCGAACACCATGGAGTATTGACGGAGGTTTCCGCCGAGGATCTGCGAGATGGCTTTCATTTGTTGGCTTCCTGATTGGTTGGTTGGGCTGACGTCAGGGCATCACTAGGAGGTGGCTGGCTGGTGTCAGGGGAGTTGGGTACATTGCACTGGCCGTCTTGTGTCGCCAAGTCAGCGGTGTCGGTCATCTGCCGCATCAGCGACTCTTGTGTCGCGTCAGCGGCATTCGTCACCGACGTGATGCGTCCTTCGAAGACTGTGTAGATGCGATCGCAGACACCGATCAGTTCTGGTAGCTCGGACGAGATCATGATCACGCCCTTGCCCTGCGCCGCCAGTTCGTCGATCAGGGTGTATATCTCGTACTTCGCGCCAACATCAATGCCGCGTGTGGGCTCATCCAGGATGGCGAGAGATGGCTCGGTGAACATCCACTTGGAGACTACGATCTTTTGCTGGTTGCCGCCCGACAGCGTGCTGACGATCGTGTCGACGGACGGTGCCTTGATACTCATCGATTGGCGGTACTGCTCGGCAGCGACAGCTTCCTGATCGAGGTCGATAACAGAGTGATTCGATATGCGGTCGATGCCAGCGGAGACTATGGTGCGCTTGATGTCGTCCAGCAGGTTGAGCCCCTGTACCTTGCGGTCCTCGGGACAGTAAGCGATGCCGTGTTTGATCGCGCTCTTGACGGACGTGATTTCGACAGGCTTGCCGTCCAGCCATATCTGACCGCCGAGGTAATTGCCGTACGTACGGCCGAAAATCGAACGGGCTAGCTCTGTGCGTCCAGCCCCCATCAAGCCCGCGAAACCGACGATCTCGCCACGGCGCACGAAGAAGTTACTGTGGTCGCAGACCAGCCGTCCAGCCATCTGCGGATGTTCTACCGTCCAGTCGCGCACCTCGAAGAAGACATCACCAATGTGTGATGTGTGCTCTGGAAAACGTGAATCCATGGATCGGCCGACCATTCCACGGATCAGCCGGTTCTCGTCGGCTCCTTCCTTGCTCACGTCGATGGTGTCCACCGTCTTGCCGTCTCGGATGACGGTGATCCAGTCGGCGATGGTGGCGATCTCAGAGAGCTTGTGGCTGATCATGATGCAGGACAAACCTTTGGCACGCAGCCCCCTCAGGATTTCCAACAGGTTGGCCGAGTCCTCCTCGTTGAGGGCTGACGTCGGCTCGTCCAGAATCAGCAGGCGTACGTTCTTGCCCAAAGCCTTGGCGATCTCGATTAGTTGCTGCTGACCGACGCCCAAGTTTTTGATCGCGGTGTCCGGGTCGATGTTGAGACCGACGCGCGCCATCAGGTCGAGAGCTTGACGACGGGCTTCAATCCAGTTAATGACCCCGTGATCCATCACCTCGTTGCCGATGAAGATGTTCTCGGTGACCGACAACTCCGGTATCAACGCCAGTTCCTGGTGGATGATGGCGATGCCGACTTCTTCGGACTCACGGATCGAATGGAAGGCAACTGGCTTACCGTCCAGGACGATATCGCCCTCATATGACCCATGGGGATAGACGCCTGACAGCACCTTCATCAGTGTTGACTTGCCAGCCCCATTCTCGCCGCATATACCGTGGATAACTCCACTTCTCACCGTCATCGACACGTCGTCCAGCGCCCTGACGCCGGGGAACTCCTTGGTGATGTGCAGCATCTGCAGAATGGGCGTCGTGTCAACCACGCCGGCCGCATGTTGGTCTACCGCCAGCCTAGACGCGATAGCTGTTACTGAACTCATGGTCTTCGGACCTCACCTCCGCCTGTCGGTGAATCGTTTCTAGGGTTGCCATGGGCGACGCCAAGACCGGTCGCGAGACTCTGCCCGGTATTGTCATCACGTCGTCACTGACAACGCTGTCATATCTAATGCTATGCCTCAGCCGTCTAAGTGCCAACTTGACACGATCACAATATGATAACAATAGAGCTTGCCAGACACTTAGCGTTCAATTTTCGGCGTTGACTTTGCATGACGGGTGGCTTTGGTGCATACTAGTGCGAGTCAAGGAGTGACAACGTTGTCAGAAGTATGTAGAGAGAGCATCGATGAACAGCACGACGAGCATGGCGGCCAAGCGGGCAACCATACGCGACGTAGCTGCGCTCGCCAGGGTGTCGCTGAAAACGGTGTCGCGTGTCATCAACAATGAACCTGGAGTGGCTAGCAGCACGATCGAACGCGTGACTGCCGCCGCCGCTGCCCTGCGCTATGTGCCGGATATCACGGCTGCTAATCTGGCGCGTGGCGATCGGGAGTCACGCTCTATCGCCTTACTGATCGCATCAGTGGACGACCCGTTCTCTGCCGCGATTTTCAAAGGTGTCGAAGAGGTCGCTTTGCTGCGTCAGGTGGCGGTGTTCGCGGCCTCCACCGAAGGACGCCCAGAGGCTGAGAATCGTCTGGTCAGGGCCTTCGCATCACGCAACGTTGACGGGTTGATCATCACTCCGACCGCGCAAGATCATCGTGCACTGGCTGATCTGCTCGCCCCCCATATGCCGTGTGTCTACGTGGACCGCAATCCCATTGGCATTGGCGCCGATGTGGTGACGTCCAACAATCGCGAAACCTCCCGGCAAGCTGTTGAGCACTTGCTGGCTGGCGGCCATAAGCGAATTGGCCTGATCACGGACGAGCCATCGATCTCGACTGCCCTAGAGCGCGAGTTGGGATATCGAGACGCCATTCACAGCGCTGGGTTGACTGCCGACGAAGAACTCATCGTCCGTGGTGTGGCAACTCAGGCACTTGGCGAGGATGCCGCCAGAAGCTTGCTCAGCCTGGCGGTGCCTCCGACAGCGATTTTCGCCGCTCGCAACATGGCCTGTCTTGGCACGGTGCGAGTGCTGAAACGAGCTGGTTTGGCAAGCCGGATCGCCGTGGTTGGGATGGACGACATTGAGTTATCCGACGTGATCGAGCCGCCGCTTACCGTGATGCGTCAAAACCCAGTAGAGATGGGACGGTTGGCGGCTGCTCGCCTTTTCATGCGGCTAGATGGCGATGACAGCCCACCGCAGCACCTGCTGGTGCCCACCGAGTTGGTCGTGCGCGGATCGGGCGAGATTCCAGCTCCCAGTCAGCTTTGAGACGCCCACCAGGTTTGCGCTACTCGCTCCTGTGCCGCGGCGGCGCTGTGCTGCCCCGGTCTACGAACGTCACTGGCAGCAGCAGGGAGCGCTTGCGCGCCGGGCGTCCGGCCAATTCGTCCAAAATGATGCGCGTGGCAGCCGCGCCTTGCTCGACAGGGTCTTGCGCGAGGGTCGTCAGCCGGAAGGATGCGGACAGCGCATGGTCATCGATACCGATAACCGAGATGTCCTGCGGCACGCGTAGGCCATGGCGATAGATAGACAGAATGGCTCCCATCGCCATTTCGTCCGACGCGGCGAAGACAGCAGTCGGATTGGGCTCCGGGCTGTCGAGGATCTCGTCCATAACATTGCCGCTGGCGGCGGCAGTGAAGCGTCCCAAGCGGACCAGTTCGAGGCGGAAGGGAATGCCCGCCTCTTGCAGAGCCTGCTGATAGCCGGCCAGACGATCATTGGGGACGCGGACATTCAACCCCAACGTGGTTTCGTCACCACCTGACAGGTGCAAGATATCGCGGTGTCCGAGAGAGATCAAGTGATCCGTGGCCTGTTTGGCGGCGGCTACCTCGTCGATGCCGACGAAGCGCAGCCCTCGCACTGGGTTGCCGACGACGATGGTGGGCAGCCCGGTTTCGCGCAACTCGTTACGTTCAGCCTCCGAGAAGTCGATGCAGAGCGCCAGTACGGCGTCTCCCCGGTGGCGCAGCAGTGACCGGTGGAAGACCCGCTCGCGTTCTTGGCCTGTGTAGCCGAGATCGAAAAGGGCGATGTCATAGCCGGCAGCCCGCAGCTGTGAGTCGACTCCTTCTAGCACAGACGAGAAAAACCATGTGGCGACTGCAGGGACAACCACATTGATGGCCATGGTGTGGCCAGTCGCTATGGCGGCGGCTGCGGCCGATGGCACGTAGCCGAGGGCTTCAGCTTGATCACGCACTTGCTGCATGGTTGCTTGGTTGACGGACGGCAGCCCGCGCAGCGCCCGAGAGACCGTCGAGACGGACACGCCTGCAGCATGGGCGACATCCTTGATCCGAGGTGTCATCGGCCTCCTTCCGTCGGTAAAGTCTATCGCCGTGATATTACTGAGAAGTTAATGAGTCAGCCCTTAGTGGCACCGGCGAGAAGGCCTCTGACGAAGAACCTCTGCAAGGCGAAGAAGACTATCAGCGGGATGATGATGGCCAGGAAAGTTCCGGACGTCAGCAAGTACCAGCGGGTGCCGTATGTGCCCGAGATGTCGGAAAGCAGTTTGGTGATCGGCGCGTTTTGACCGCTGGAGAAGATTGTGGCCACCAGGAGGTCGTTCCACACCCAGAGGAACTGGAAGATGGCGTAGCTGGCGATCGTCGGCATGGCCAGAGGCAGCGCGATGCGCGTCAAGATCTGACCGTGACCGGCGCCGTCGATCTTGGCTGCCTCCATGAGCTCATTGGGGATGGCCGAAAGCGAGTTGTGCAGCATGAATGTGGCCAGCGGCAAAGCGGCGATGGTGTGCGTGATCCAGACCGCCATGAAACCATTGTTTAGCGTCGACATGGGCACGCCGGGGAATACCGACAGACCACCGATTGACACTCCGCCGCCGTACAGCTTGAGCAGAGGCACCAGCAGCATCTGCAGTGGGACCACTTGCAGCGCGAAGACGCCGATGAACAGCCAATCGCGTCCCGGGAAATCGAGCCAGGCGAAGGCGTAGGCCATCAGCAAGGCGATGACGATGGGGAAGACGGCCGCCGGCACAGTGATGGTAACGGAGTTCAACAGAGCTTGCGGTACCGTGATGCCCGAATATGCCTGCACCGTCTGAACGTAGTTTGACAGGGTCACCTGTGGGTGGACGAAGAACGTCCACCACCCGCTGCTGGTGATGTCGGCGGCGGGGCGGAAGCTGCTGACGAACATGCCGAATGTCGGCAGGGTCCAGACGACGGCCAGAATGATGGCACCGGCCGTGGCCCATGGGCTGGTGAGTTTCGAGTGTGTGCGGCGCAGTGCGGCAGCCAGCGGTTTCTCGCCGGGCTTGGCCGGACGGTTGACGGGCGCGGTGTTCATCGTCCGCTCCTCTCGGCTCGCAGGTTCCGGGTGTTATACACAATGAAGGGGATCACCAGGATGAACAATATGACGGCCAAGGCGGCCGAATGCCCCGATTGAGCCAGCTTGAATTGGTTGACCATCTCGTAGCCCAGCACAGTGGTGCCGGGAGCGCCGGTGGCCATGATGGCGATGATGTCGTACACCTTCAGGGAGGTGATCGAGATGGTCACCCACACAACGATGATCGTGGGACGGATCGACGGGACGATCACATTGGCGAATCGTCGGAAGCCGTCGGCGCCGTCCAAAGCTGCCGCCTCGATCAGCTCCTCTGGCACACCCTTGATGGCGGCCGACAGAATGACCATGGCAAAACCGGTTTGCGACCAAATGAGAATAATTATCAATAATGCGATATTCAATGGATGGCTGTTGAGCCAGTTGACAGGTTGGTGGCCGAACCAAATGGCGATCTGATTGAGAAGTCCGATTTGGGGGTTCTGACGATAGTCGTACAAGAACTTGAAGATGATGGACGCCGAGACGAACGAGATCGCCACCGGCATGAAGATCAGGCTCTTCAGTATCTTTTCGCCGCGGGCTTTGTCAACCCAGACTGCGTAGAGAAGTCCGATACCAGTGGCGACGACGGGGGCCACGATTACCCAGACGGCAGTGTTGATGACGGCCGTCAAGCCGCCGGTGCCGCTGTTCTCGGAGAATACCCACACGAAGTTCTTCCAGCCGACAAAGGTCTTGCCGTACTTGTCAAGGAAGGCCGAGACAATCGTGCGGATCGTCGGGTAGACCAGTCCGATGAGCAATAACGCGAAGCCCGGTGAACAGAACAGGAACACCTGGATCACGCGACCACGCCCCTTGTTCTGGTGTTGGTCGATCAGGAACAGGCCACCACCCAGGATGGCCGCCAGACCGAAACCCCAGGCGGCGCCGCGCTCAAGCCCCAAGCCAGCCATCACCGCCACGGGCACGCCGATGGCGACGATTAAGCGAATGACTGTATACATGCGTCCCGGTCGGGGCAGGATCTCAACGGCGAAGACGATCAGGACGACCAGCAAGGCGAAAGCCCCCAGGACGATTGGGACTTGGACCAGATGTGGCAATGTCGACAGCCACGTGAAGAACTGTTGCATCACTTGCTCCTCTCTTGGATCATCTTTGATTATGGGAAACCAATGTGTCGCTTCCGGACAGGCTACACCAGCCGATTCCGACAGGCCCGTCTTGGCCTGATGCTTGTTTGATCCACTTATTGCTTGGGGGGTGGACGCCCCTCTAACGTCCACCCCCCAAGAGTTAATCCGTCTACGCGCTGGCCCAAGCAGCCTGGATCTGTGCCAAGACGGTGTTCTGATCGGCTCCGTTGATCCAGTCGACCATGCCCTTCCACCATGCGGCCTGAACCACTGATGGCATGACGTCGCCAGCGCCGAACCGGAAGGTGGCGTTGGGATCGGTCAGGGTCTTGATGGCGTCGGCCAACAGCGGGTCGGCTTCCTTGGTGACGTCAACACCTTGGTTGGCGGTGATGAACGATGCGCCGGGAACGGTGATCAGGCTGTTGGCATAGTCGCCGCTGGCCAGGTAGTTCATGACCTTCTGGACAGCCGGGCTGTCAGAGAATGCGACGGCGAAGTCGCCGCCACCCATGACCGACGGGGTGCCGGCCACTGGCGGCATCATGAAGGCCCACACGTCGCCGTTGGGGGCGACAGTCGGCGTGGCGCCGGCAGCAGTCTTGGTGTCTGCGAAAGAACCCTCAAGGAAGGTGGCCTGGTTGGTCATGGCGCAGGTGCCGTCAGCCAACTTGCCGGCAACGTCACCGAACGCGGTGGTGTTGATCGAGGCGGTGTCGCCGAAGCCAGCGTTGACATACTTCTTGTCGAACCAGATCTTGCCAAGAGCGGTGAACGCGTCAGCGATCGGCTGATCGGTGAACTTGACGTCGCCAGTGATCCACTTGTCATAGACGTCGCCGCCGGAAGCGGACAGCACGTATTCAGCGAGCTGGTCGGTGCCCGGCCAGCCAGTGGCGTCACCGGAACCGAAGCCGACGCACCAAGGCGCCTTGCCGGTCTTCTGCTGGATGGTGGCGGTGTCCTGCATCAGCTGGTCCCACGTCGTCGGAACACTGAGGCCCCAGTTGGCGAAGGCGGCTGGCTGATACCAGATGTAACCCTTGGCGCTGGCGTCCAGCGGCACGGCGTACTGCTGGCCGTTGACGGTGCCGTACGACTGCCAGCTAGCCGAGAAGTTCTGCTTGAGAGTGGCAAGCGTGGTGGGATCGAGTGGCTTGGCCTGGCCCATCTGGACGATCTGGGCAAGCAGTCCGGGCTGTGGGAAGACGGCGATGTCGGGCAACGCGTTGCCCTGGGCCTTCACCGTGATATTGCTGGAGAAGTCACGATCACCCGTGTACTGGATGGTGATGTTGTTTGCGGCCGCCCAGGCTGACCACGAGTTTTCCCACTGAGTGGCTTCGTTGTCTACGGGAGTGCCATAGATGGTGACAGTTGCGGGACCGGTATCAGTCGAAGTGTCGCCACCAGTTGATGGTGTTGACGAGCATCCTGTGATGACCAGCGCGCCCGACAGCATGATTGCTGCTATGCCGGCGGTGCGGCGTTGCAGACTGCGCATTTGTTCCTCCTTTATTGTAGAGTGCCCTTGGAAGTCATCAACGGCGTCCATCAGGCGTGATAGTAAGAAGGTAGCACTTTGGTAACGAACATTGCAAGCGTTTGCTGCAAGCGTTATCATTTTGTGATAGTCGAAGCCTTCGCTGACAACCCTGAATTCAACTAGGGCTGGAAAACCCAAAGGAGGATGATAGCCCAGTGGCCGAGTGGAAAGCCTTCCGTGCCGTCTTGTTTGATTTGGATGGCGTGCTGACCCCTACGGTCGATGCTCATCGACACGCTTGGGCCCGGCTCTTCAGTGACGTCTTCACCGGTGATTGGGCAGACGTCGCCCCGTATACCGACGACGACTATGCGAAATTGGTGGACGGGCGTCCCCGCTATGACGGGGTGCGGGCCGTCTTGGCCTCCCGCGGGATTGTGCTGCCCGAGGGGTCGCCGGACGATGATCCAAGCGCCGAGACAGTCTGTGGATTGGGTAATCGCAAGAATGCCGTCTTCGCCCAAGAGTTGGCAAAAGGCTTGGCGCCCTATCCCGGATCGATGAGATTTCTGGACGCCGTCCAGGCTGCCGGATTGGCGGTGGCTGTGGTGTCGGGATCGCGCAACGCCCGTGCCGTCCTGCAAGCAGCCGGTCTGCAGGATCGTTTCACGGTGGTGGTCGACGGCTTAGTGGCGGCCGCAAGGTCGCTACCCGGCAAGCCATTACCTGACACATTCCTTGAAGCGGCGAGGCAATTGGGTGTGGCGCCGGCACAAGCCGTCGTCATTGAGGACGCCATCGGTGGCGTCGCGGCCGGACGAGCCGGCGGATTCGGGTTGGTTGTCGGGGTTAACAGAGGCTCCGGCAAAGAGGCCCTGCTGTCAGGCGGCGCCGACCAGGTGGTCGATGACCTGTCGGACATGCTGGATAAGCCGGTCATCGACGATCCGCTGGATCGGGGTGCCTATCCCGTCGACCCCTGGCGGTTGATCGACGTCACCCAGGCGTCGAACAAAGCCTCTGACACCATATTTTCGGTCGGCAATGGATTCATCGGCATCGCGGGAAGCCGCGACGAGAGCGGACCGGCCAACAGCTATGTCAACGGTTTCTATGAGACCTGGCGTTTGCGTTACCCGGAGACCGCCTACGGTCTGGCGCGCGAGGGGCAGGCCATCCAGCCATTGCCGAGTCCTTTCTGCCTGCACTTGCTTGCAGACGGCCACCCATTTGGCGACGGTGAACCGGTGAACCAGCGCCGGGAGCTCGACATGTCGTCCGGTTTGCTGACACGTCAGACCGTCTGGCAAACGGCGTCCGGCCAAGTACAGGTGAGCGCCCAGCGACTGGCGTCGTTCACCCGGCGTGGCTTGGTGGCCAGCCAACTTGAGGTGACGCCTCTTGAGCAGGCCATGGAACTAGAGATCAGGCACGATCTGAAAGTCCAGCGCTTCGAACCTATCGGAAAGCAATCACATGATCCGCGCAGTGGGTCGGTGCTCGATTGCCGGGCCACGACGGGGACTGCTTGGTGTGGTGACGACGGTCAGATGGGTATGCGGGTGTGCGCCCTGCGGTCTGGAATCGAAATGACAGCCTTGCTGGATAGTCGAGTCGAGGTGGACGGTAGGGATGCACACGGTGACTCACTAGTGGCGGAGGACGGCGGCGAGGCGTCCACCATCTGGCGTGTCAAGTTGGCGGCTGGTCAGACAGCTCGTTTGACTATCCTCGCCTGGCACGAGTTGGACGACATCGAAGCTCAACGCTGCCAGACAGCTCTCGAAGAGGCTGTGGCTTTGGGATGGGACGGCGTGGTGACCGAGCAACGTCAGTGGCTCGACGATTACTGGACTCTGGCCGATATCCGCATCCCGGACCAGGCGTTGCAACAAGCCATCCGGTGGAATCTCTTCCAGGCGTTGCAGGGATCGGTGAAGGCGGACGGCGCCGGCATCGGCGCCAAAGGCGTCACAGGCGTTGGATACGACGGGCACTACTTCTGGGACATGGAGACGTACGTCCTGCCACTGCTGACCTATACCGCGCCAGAAGCAGCCAGGGCGGCACTTGGGTTCCGGTTGGCGACGCTACCCCAAGCGGTCGAGCGGGCACAGGAACTTCACCTGGCGGGTGCTCTGTATCCATGGCGCACGATCAACGGGCGCGAGGCTTCTGCCTACTACGAGGCTGGCACCGCCCAATTTCACATCAACGCCGACATTGCGCACGCCTTGTGCCAGTATGTGGATGTCACCGGGGACGAGTCGATCATGACCGATGGCGGGCTTGACGTCCTGGTGGAGACTGCCAGGATGTGGGCGTCACGGGGATTCTGGGGTGACGACGGTGCTTTCCACTTCCACTACGTCACCGGGCCGGATGAGTATTCGGCCCTGGTTGACGACAATGTCTACACGAACCTGATGGCCCGGGCCAATCTGCGGGCCGCGGCAGACGCTGTGGAACGATGGGGTGGGGGGACGCCTGATCCTGGAGAAATAGCCGGCTGGCGGCGGATCGCCGACGGTATATGCGTCCCCTACGACAAGGCAAGGGGTGTGCATCCACAAGATGCCCACTTCCTGACGCGCGAGACTTGGGATCTGGAATCCATACCGGCACAAAACTTCCCGCTGCTGTTGCATTATCATCCGCTGACTATCTATCGTCACCAAGTGCTAAAGCAAGCCGACGTGGTGCTGGCGCAGATATTGTGCCCGGAAGACTTCACGCCGGCGCAGAAACGCGCCAACTTCGACTTCTATGATCCGCTGACCACTGGCGACTCGACGTTATCCGCGGTGCCCCAGGCGATTGAGGCTGTCGAGGTCGGTCATCTGGAACTGGCCGAGAAGTATCTGGCCAAGGCGGCATTCATCGATCTGGCTGACTCGCATCACAACACCGATGCGGGCGTCCACCTGGCTGTGGCTTCTGGCATCTGGAGCATCCTGGTCTTTGGTTTCGGCGGCCTGCGCGACACGGACGGCCAGTTGAGCTTGTGGCCGCGTTTGTCGCCGGGGGTGCCAAGCCTGGAGTTTGGCTTCCTGTGGCATGGGAGTGCACTGCACGTAGCCGTTGACGATGACGGGGCCAACTTGTCTGTGACGGGGCAGCGCTCGGTGTCACTGACGATTTGGGGACGAACCGTGGTCGTCGCACCGGGTGCGACGGTAACGGTGCGTCAGTAATCGTCAGCGATGTATCGTCAGGCGTAACGTCGGAGACGGTTGGATGTTACTCGCCGTCGAAGTAATCAACTTCACTGTCAAGACGGAATGGCCCCGTGGCGTCGCCGTCGATAGTGACGGGGAATAACCGCCACTCGTCACGACGGTGGTCCGCAGAGTGAGCGTCATCGTAACGCCACCCGAGCGTGGCGGGTCGGTGTCACAGTCAAAGCGACGCACGTCGGTGACATCTGATCGGGCGTTACTGCGCTCAGCGTCACCCAAGACCACGCTTCTGGCAGTCATCCAGGACCACACGTTTCCAGTCGAGGTTCAACCACCGCAGAATCGACGTAAAAGCGACAGCCAGAGTGTCGAAGCTCGCGCTCAACCGCATCCGCACTGTTGCATCTGCTGCAAGAATGCCTGCCTGAGCCTCGATTGTCAGACGTGTGAGCTCTTCAGGGTCGTGATTGGTAAGCACCAAAGAGCACGGCGCTAGAGGACAGGGTGCCGGTAGTGGCACTCCGATAGGCTGTCGCGGAGCGGACTCCTGGTGATGCTGTCATGCGTCACCTCGAAGCGCGACACCCGAACAGGGCACGACGCTATCCCGTCAGGTTCGTCGGTGGAATTTCGTAGGATTAGCTTCATGACCGCGACCGGATCTCTGAACCCACTGCCGACGCCTGTCGCGGCGCAGTGGCATCCGGTCAGGAACGGCGACCTGTTGCCTGGTGATGTGACGGCTGGATCAAACAAGAAGGCCTGGTGGAAATGCCCCCTCGGACACGAGTGGCAGGCGGTCATCGCTTCGCGTGCCGCTGGCAGCGGGTGTC
>Ga0123357_10007232_pt1 | contig 13687 bp, 10 predicted proteins | sample TergutEmb28metaG_FD_89873 | JGI IMG/M metagenome (GOLD analysis project Ga0123357, IMG submission 89873) | Embiratermes neotenicus P4 segment gut microbial communities from Petit-Saut dam, French Guiana - Emb289 P4 | ecosystem: Host-associated > Arthropoda: Insects > Digestive system > Gut ... | reverse complement strand
TGGGGAATCCTAGGCGTAGATGGATGGATAATATTAGGATGGATCTCCGGGAGGTGGGATGTGGGTATATGGACTGGATTGGGCTGACCCAGGATAGAGACAGTTGGCGGACGCTTGTGAGTGCGGTAATGAACCTTCAGGTTCGGTGAAATGCGAGGAATTTCTTGACTAGCTGCAAACCAGTTAGCTTCTCAAGAAGGACTCTGCACCATGGAGTAAGTAAGTAAGTAAGTAAGTAAGACAGGAAAAGGAAAAAATGCAATTACTTATTACTAATCAAGACCCTTAAGATTACAATCTTCTCGGAGGTGGTATTCTATAGCCATATACATGTTTCTGTTGTGCCTATTTTACAGACCACTGGTGTCATGTCACAGGAGACCGTAACCGTATTTCTCACTGCTTTCGAGTATTTCAAATTTTGTTCGGTGTATTCCATATCTTTAGTTGAGATAATGTCAAAGGGTTATACTGCTTGTATGACACCGGTAGAAACATACGGATTATCAGTAATTATGTATCATCATCACCATCATCATCATATGTCTAATTACAAATTCAATTTTACATTCTATGAACACGATTTTAACTCCTGATTTTATGGCATTTTTAAAGAGAGATTTTTTGTAGGAAATGTTTGACATATAAATGAATTATAGAAAAAATTAAAAGGCATTGCAAGTCCTTTTTCTTAAGTCACGAGCACGTCAACCGGAAATCCTCGCCCCTCTTCCTGGAAATGAGGAGGAAGACAGAATATTCAATATGCCCAGAGCAAACAATGAAACTTGTACAGGCATTTATAATACGGAAATTCAGAACATTGCTACTAAATATGAATGTAAAAATTCCGTCATAGAGTAACTTAAAACTCGCAACACTTACGTAGTGGAATTTATTGTCCCCACATTAATATAAATTTTAAATATTAGTTTTAATTTATTTGACCGTGTAAGGTCGAGCGGTAGGTTAAGGAGCTGAATCTTATCACAAAATGTGTTCATCCGTTCCGTAAGGCTTTCACAATAAACACCGCAAATTTTCCTAAACAAAGGTAATCGATTGGTCTATATAAGGGACAAGGGCCGTGCTCCCTGTGAAGTACAGGGGCTTCGTCGTGTGATGGGGTAGCATAATATTCACACCCTGGCTACCCTAACACCCCTCTCCACCCATTCATCGCTGGAAGAGACTTCACGAAAACCGGGCTTGTGACACCACACACAAACGCAGCTCTATCGCACGCACATAATTCCGCTACCAGTGTGTAACCAAATCACAGCCGAAGATCCGTCCGTCACCATAGCAACAAACTGAGACTCAATTACCCACTTCATCACAAACAGAGAGCATTATATTTAGAAAAGTTTAGATAAAAGCTATTTTTCGAAGCGGTGTCAAACTACTCTTGTACAAACGACGCGGTCGAGTGGACGACATTATTGTCCCAAATTCGGAAAGTCTCAAATTTAAAAGTTATCCTGCATCTCCAGTATCCAGGCTGAGGTTTAATCAGCTCCTGCAGACATGTGCAGGGCAGCACTTAAAATTAGGCCACGACCGCTCTTCCACTTATCATTAGACAATACATAACCTGAACTGTTTAAGTGTTCAATCAATAAAACAGTTTTTTAAAAAATTGTACTGGTTATAGAATCGAATGATAGGACAGCTGTAAATGATGAAATGGGATGGCTGCGGACAGCTGGTAAATTTTATTTGTATAATTCCAGCGTTTAGCTAAATAGACTGAAGGATGAGGAGAGGACCGGGGCGTGATGTTAACTATTCATCTCCATCTAATGCCAACGTTAAGAATTAGTGGAGATATATCTCCACTCCACCTATATGCCACCATGGCGTATGAAGGGAAAACTTTACCTTTAACCGCCATTATACGATTAGTAACCTCTGATCAAAGCTCCAAACAAGAGGCTTCATACACGATTATGAAAGGCCAACTTCAGTATCGCGACTTCCTGTTAAAATTCTTTGCAGTTGCTACTATGTCTAAGCCACGAATGCGTACAGAGAGCGTGGATGTAAACTTCCACATATTTTAGCTTCCGTGTATTATATAGATACAAAATGGTCATCGTGAGACGTATTTCCTCGCAACATGGCGTCGATTGAGTAGATTATAGCAGCTCGAGCTCCACGCACACAAACAAGTGTTTGCCTCAAGCACGTTGTAGTTTTGGCGCAAGTCCGCCGTCAATTGTAACTTTCCACAGTGACCGGCGGGAGACCTTGCAGGCTTATTAATTAATACGCACGTGTCCGATGTGAATGTAGCTCCGTTCAGTTCTAGTTCTGTGCATGAACCGCTGTGTCTCGTATTAAAGAACGCGACAGTTTTATTTTTGGTTCAGTAAAATTTTGATTCATGAAATTTAACTCTCAAATAAGTTCGAATTTTGTGCTAAGATGTCTTCGTTCAGGTAGTTCGTTTAAATTTTGCCACCGTCTTTTATAATGACAGGAATATAAAGTAATGATCTAAAAAACAGGTGGTTATAAAACGATGCCCAATCCGCAATCTACAAACCACGCCAAGTAAGAGACATCCGCAGTTCGCTTTGAAATTTTGGATACTGCTTCGGCCTCAGATTTGTCACCCCGTGACGCAAAAAATCTTGCTCGAAGCAGCAAGTTTGAATTTCGGCCGCACTGGTTAGGCCAATTGACACAATTCTCCCAACGGTATTTCAGCGTCTATTTCCTCTTACAAGTTCTAGAAGCAAACCACACGCTGCGTGCGAAAGAATAACTTAAACGGTGAACGTAAGCAACAAACTGGCGCCTAGATGCCTCGAGCATTTGTAATAACATAATTTCCAATTCGAAATAAATTAATCCAGTCGAAATCTTAATCTCGAATTAAAAAGCGCTTCCTAATAATGGTTTCCCACTTTCATCTCCCTCTAATTCATATAAAAAGATCAATGCCCGAACACTGTCCGACGTTGGGATTGGCTGTCAGAGATTTGAAACCAAGAGCGGCCGCGGAGAGGGCTTTACTATTCAGTCGCCTTGTTTTCTGGACCCGTTATTTGGGGGAATGCATGGGTTCAGACTTGGAATTGGAAAGCCGAATGCCAAAGACCAAGTCCCGGAATGGCGTGTGGACTATAAGTGACTCGAATCTTGAATGAGTGAGGCTGATCTCACTGTGTCGTATTTTCTTCTACCTTACTTACTTATTCCATGGAGCAGAGTCCTTCTTGAGAAGCTAACTGGTTCTGCAGCTAGTCAAGAAATTCCCCGCACTCTATGGAATCCGAAAGTTCATCACCGTATTCACAAGTGCCCGCCATCTGCCCCTATCCTGAGCCAACTCCTTCCAGTCTCCACCCTTTCCCACTTTCCGAAGATCCATCTTAATATTATCCTCCCATCTACGTTTGGGTCTCCCCAATGGTCTATTTCCCTCAGGTTTCCCCACTAGAACCCTGTGCACACCTCTCCCCTCACCCATACACGCCACATGCCCCGCCCATCTTATTCTTCTCGATTTTACCACCCGCACAATATTGGGCAAGGAGTAAAGATCCCTAAGCTCCTCATTATGTAATTTCCTCCATTCCCATGTTACCTCGTCCCTCTTAGGCCCACGTACTCTCCTCAACACCCTGTTCTCAAACACCCTCAGCATACGTTCCTCCCTCAATGTCAGCGACCAAGTTTCACACCCATACAGGACTACGGGTAGAATTATAGTTTTATATATATATATATATATATATATATTGATCTTTAAATTTTTGGACAGCAACCTAGATGACAGAAGATTCTGCACCGAATAATAGTTTAATTTAGTCATAGTAGGCATATTGTAAAAATACGCGAGCAAAGTAGCTTCCAAGGACACAGTTACTAGGCTACGGGATGAAAAATCAGAATTGTGGTTCCATTCCCAACAGACTCCACGATTTCCTATTTGCCACTGTCTTTATATGGATCCTGAGACCCAGCGAGACCCCTGTTCAGCGGGTACCGGAGGTTCAGCTTTCAAAGGTAAAGCAATCGGATTTTGTAACTTACTCCCACATCCTTCGATATGAGGCCGAATATTGAAAAGGGTCGATATATAGGTACTGCCGCTTCCCTACTTGCGCGTTAAATTCTGTCGTAGGGTTTCAGTACAGAGCAACACTTCCTTGTCTCGAAATCACACCGACAATCTCTTCCACTCTCTGTCTCCCTTAAAACGTATATAATTCTTCTGAACTTCAACAGATGAGAATAACTTCAACTGGCTACTCTCTTATCGACTGATTATTCCTTTATCGAACCCGATAAACAAAAAGGCAATTCAATCTATGGGAACAGGGAAAAAACGCCGAACCCTTAAAGAGTAAACTTTCCATCATCATAAGAGATGATGGAAATATGAATATATTGTATCAAGTAGGCTCGAATCGTCACTGAGAAAGGTAATACAACAGAACTGACCTCCTGAGAGTCTTCCAAATGCATAATTGGCAACTGAAGTACATACTAATTAAATTGGAAGAGCTTCTGTAGGCTGCCGCAGTCTCTCGAGACCCAACTTCGTGGATTCAAATACTGAGTGCTGTCAAGGGCCTGACGCAACTACACCAGCGAACAATGAAAATTCTGCAGTCAGAATTTCTAAAAGTTTGCTGCCTGGGGGTTCCACGGTTTAATCACAGCAATGAGGTAAGCGGGTGTAGAAGAGGTTATTGCGAGACATAAAATTGATATACAGCCGAATTTGACATTCAAATAAAAATGATTTTGCAATTGAACTTGGGAAATGAGATTTATTCTTCTTGTTTGCTTCAAGGGTGGGCTAGATATTTCTTCCCTTTTCAGTTCATCTTTAACGAGAACTCTTAATACTCCCTTCACAGATAGTGATCCAAAGTGAATTTCGCTGGCCAGATGTTGGATTTTGCTTTAAGTTCTCTGTTTTAAATTTTTTGTTTCTTACAACAACTACATGTAAAAAAAAGTAAAGCAGTCCCGTTACAGGCCCGGTGGGGCCCAGAGGGTTCCAGGAAGTTAAGGTTCCCAGATTTCGTGACAACGGCACAGGATGGTGGTAAAGTCAGCCTTATGCACCGGCCGCCTTTACCCCCAGAAAATGCTCCTGGTACTCATTTCTGTTAGAGGCCGAGTCGACCCCAGGGCCATAGTGCGATCGGAAGGATTTTATGTCGATGAAAAAACTACATGTAAATCTTCAGTAAAATCACAGTAAAAAACATGGCGTGGAAAAAAAATGAAAAATTAGCACAAACAAGATTTTTGTAGGAGAATCGTAACTGATGAGGTCATAGTGAGAATTCAAAACTTCAGTAGTAAGGTAGGTTGAAATGTTTCCTCTCGCGGAGGAGGATAAGACAATTGGAGTTACACCTTTAATGACTACAGCAACTTTTGACTTTCCCAGTAAAATCATATGCTGCGGCGGAACTGCATAGCCTACCAAGCTGCCTTTCAAGAACATACTATCTCTACGACGTGTATATTGAGTGAAACAGTAATTTTATATTGTCTCTCCAGGGATAGAGTGTACAAGATTCGTCACTGGAAAGGTTATCAGTGCAAATCATAGCAGATAACCAGAATCTGCAAGTTTTTCCATTTAATCTCTGCGACTGACCAACTTAATGCACAAATTCTTGTTTTATAACAAGTTTATTATATTCCTCTACATGTTTCGAGCACTGCTGTGTTCATCATCAGGAGGTCACATTGTATTATACAATATCTGGTATCGTCACACTCTGTAGGTGGCCGGCCGGTGCGCAGGTGCACACCGAACGGCCACTTACAGAGTGTGACGATACCAGATGCTGTATAATACAATTTGACCTACTGATGATGAGAACAACAGTGCTCGAAACATGTACAGGAATACAATAAACTTATTATAAAAAAGAGTTTGTGCATTAAGTTGGTCAATCGCTAAGATTATACTGAGATGCACGGTCAGCAAAACATAAAAATTTTCCATATAAATTTTGACACACTTTATATTAATCCCGACACAAATTGGCTGTAAAAACGAAGACAGTATTTAACCATCTAGCAAATGACAGTGACACAAAGTATTAAATTGCATACTGATGTCTGTCCATATAATTGATCCGATGGAACTACGAAAAGATTTCGGACTTGACAATTTTTAAGCTCCTAGATGGTTAGCTATCGTAAAACAAATGACGACTACGCTAACCGAATTGTCATTATTTTAATAATGTTAATAATTTTAAGAATATACTGACCAAATTAATAAAACAACACTTGACACGAACGGTAAATTTAAAATTAAAATGTCAGTCAGCACTTACGCTCTTAATAAAAATGCACAAGGATTTACGCGGTTTATTTTCTTCATATGATTTGTTGCTGTCAACTGACGATAGAAAATGAGAGTAACACAGAAATGTGTGGCTGCCTTGTTTGTGAAGATGACATAATATGTTCAGTAAACATCCCAAAGGAAGGTAAATAGTTTAAGCTATAAGGTGAATAGAGAGAAACCAACAAGATGCAACTAATCTGATGTTTATTATCAAACTTCTATCTCAACACGTTTCGGGCATAATTATGCCCATCATCAGGATAACAAGACCGCATATGGTGTTCTGCACTGGTTGTGCTGGCTGTGGTTGTGTGGAGCTGGGTCGTGAGCTGTGTGTACTGTGTGAAAGTTACTGTTCGACTTTCACACAGTGCACACAGCTCACGACGCAGCTCCACACAACCACAGCCAGCACAACCAGTGCAGAACACCATATGCGGTAGTACACGATCTTGTTCTCCTGATGATGGGCATAATGATGCCCGAAACATGTTGAGATAGAAGTTTGATAATAAACATAGGATTAGTTGCATGGCGTTGGTTTCTCTCTCTTCACCCTACGTTCATGATGCACGGCCACAAGAGCCTAAAATTTAAGCTATGCTCGTCCCTACAGAGAAGCACTGGACCAATGACAGATCTACGGCTGAATATTTGGCCTGACCGAGGCTTCTTGAAGGTATATGTATTTTTAACACTTGGTATTTAAGTTTTTTTTTGTCTATTTAAAATAGGCCCATACACTTCCCTGAAAAATGCGTTGGTTTGGACAATACACAGCGTGAGGAGGCGAGTACCGATTTACTTGCGAAAATTATGGATGTAAGATAGTGTACCGCTAGCTCATATTCTTGTTTGTTCACAAGCAGTAAACTAACGTCAGAAAGGAATTTATGGCACGTTCACACCTGCCATGCATATTGTTCTTTACTTGTACTTGCCCGTTTAGCACAGCAGATCATTTAAGAACCGAAAGAAAAACAGAAGGACGGCAGAGAGAGTATAAAAAAAAAAGGGAAGAATGAGAAACATCCTATTTCGGGGCAGAGATAAAGAGCGTAACCGTTCTGTAGGGCTTTAAGGCTTCGCTCGCTCGTCCTGCTGATAGAAGTAGAATGAGACAGTGATATGAGACAGAAAAAGGGTAGTGGTTTGAAAACAGAGTCGGGAAATTTTGATTTACTGGTTAATATCAAATTTAAAAATTCGGAAAAAAAATAATCTGGCGGCCTTTAATGCAAGGGGATTGAGTTCGATGAACTTAAATCCCGATGCCTGCATGAAAATAATACGCAGTACAGTAGCAGCTTGGAATCTGAGAACCACCTCACCATTTGCTCGCAGGCAGAGTGAAATCTGCGTCGCGATGGCCGGTAATTTAGAGTACATATGACATAGCTCGCAAATACATTGAAATTTCAATTACGCGACAAACCAAGGGTCAGATTTCCTTGCTACATTTCTTGGCAATGTGTTCCAACTGAAATACAGGCCCGCATATGAAAGAAATTCCGTTGCCCTGGTAGTGTTCAGTGCATCGTACATCTCGATGTACGTGGCCCAGCGTATGAGGTCCCTCGAAAATTGGCCAGGTGGAAGTACTTTTCTATCCAATGTCCCCCGTTTACGTAGGCAGAAGGGGGAAAAACTTTATGAAGATCCCCGCCCGCCTGCAGTTTTTTTTCTTTTGTACGAGCAATGCTTAAATGAAGATGATTATTAAGGAGGATTGGTGGAATGATAACGACAGGAGAAAATAGAAGTACTAGGAAAATAACCTCTCCCAGTGGCACTTCGTCCACCACATACCTCATATACACTGGCCTGGGATTTAATACGAGCCACCGCGGGGTGAGACCGCTGACTAACCCCCTCAGCTATAGCATGGAAAAATTAATACAGTATAATGCACTATATATATATATATATATATATATATGCAAGTTCCTACCTCAAGAAGAACACAGTTGAATAAAGAGAAACCAGCGTGGTGTCACTTGCTTTATTATTTCATTATTTAATGCTCAACATATTTCGGATGTTAATACATCCATCCTCAGGAGCTTGCGACTTAATGCAGGGCACTGTATTCTGAGATCCTATGTCAGGTAGCTTAATAGTTACCAGGTGTTTCCATCTTCAGTGCAGAAAACGCAGGATTGGCTAATGGTAGTTCTCTCCAGCGTTCTGTTTTAAATGACGGAATAGCTGCCTAGTTTTCGTAACCGCAGACAGGTAATTGTCTGAACGACTAAATTACTTCCAGCTCCAAGGAATATATGGAATATTCAAGGTAGTTAATTGAAACGTGATGTAGACAGACGGGCAAAACGTCGCGGTTCCTTCAAAAGGACTCCATAAGAACACAGTATCTGTTGGGCACCTGTGCACGAATATTGCAATATGGAACAAGCGGACTGGGGCTTTATGTTATTCACCGTGCTTATTCCCTTTGTTACCAGCTGAATATTCCATGATTCTGGTAAAAGTGACCTTACACAGGACATACCGTATGAAACGTAACCCAGTACTGTAAATTACTAATTTTATTATTACTTTTATTTTTTTCAAAGATACTAAAAACGTGATAAAGAAATTATATATTTTTTTGTATCCCAATATTCTTACATTAAAGAAAATCTTCAGTTTACCTAACATCTGGTTACAGGTAAAGCGGTCCCTGTCCAGGCCTGTTACAGCCCCAAAGGTTGCAGGAGTTTGAGGCTTCCAGATTTCGACACAATAGGCACATGAAGGTGGTAAGTTTGTCAGCCCTACGCACCGGCCACCGTTATCCTCAGGAAATATTCCTGGTACCAACTTATGTTAGAGGCTGAATCGATCCCAGGGCCATAGTGCGGCCGGAAAGATTATAAAGATTATGAAAAATTCCAATGACATCGGCAGTCGCACCCCCGACCTTACTTATAATGGGTCAATTTGTATTCCTCTTATCGTGCATTCGAATAACATTGTAGCAAGATCATCTTACATGCATGTCTAATTCTTCTACAGTGTTCCATATTCAAGCTTTCTTATATACAGATTGCCTTACATTCATATAGTCCTATATTTATGACATTCTGTATTCTAGATTCTCAAATTTAAGATTATATTGTATTGAATTCTTGCTAATATTCTTGTCATATTATATTCTGGTCGTCCTACATTTGAGATCGCCGCATTTATGTGATGAATTTTTGTTGGCAAAATAATTAACAAAGAAACAGTCTCAAATAGAAGAGAAACTCCACTTTAAAATGAGAACCGAATTAGTTAAGGAACGTTAAATTCCTCACTAAAGGAAAGAAGCCAAGGTATGTCGAAGAGGGGAGGTGAAGTTGGTATTCTCAAACCACTACGTACCTGGAGGCAACTATGTATAGATACACGGCCCGACTTCGCACATACTTGTCATACTATAGCACCAGGATATAAGCTAAGATGCTTATAGAGCGCTGTACAAATTCTTCCTTTAAGAGCTACCATCTTACCTTACCTTAAACCGAGCTGAAGCACCTATTCTGCCCGTTAGTAAGCTTTACGCTTCCATACTACACACCTATATATATGATATGATATTATATGATATTTATTTACTGCAATTCGGTTTCCACCCGGCGGCAGTGGTCGGTAAACTTGTGCAAAAATAGGAAGGAGACAGCTACATACAAAAGGAGAAACAATATACAAAGCGATTCAAAAAACAAAGAATACACGAAATAGAAAACAAACATACAAAACAAGAAAACAAATTAAAAAGAATATTTAAAAAACATAATTCACGTATTTAGAAAATAACAAAGAGAACCAAATAATAATGAGACAACGTACAATATGCAATCTGTAGGGTAAGTTTTAATTTTATAATATCCCATTTACAGTTCTTCCTCGCTAATTTATTGTCGATCTATATTCGTTAACGATAAAGATTGAAAACGTAGAGATCTACTTTTATTTGACGTCCATATTTTCACAATTTTAGTTCTACGTTTTAAATTCAGAAGCCAGATGTGGATGAAGTGTATATTTAATGCAGAGAGATAAATATTATTTCAAAATACACCACCTTGCATACCGCGTCAGTGAACTTTGTACTAAAAGTGGGTAGCGCCCCCTGATTCCTAGTTGGATATTTCGAGTTCAAATCGCGGCTCGTATGCCAGACATATTTGCCGAGTTTTCCCGTGTTTTGCCCAGTTCTTCCCGGACAAAAGCCAGAACTATACCCAGATTTCGGACACAATTGTTTCCTTCCACATCTTTTCAACTCATTATTCGCCAACTATTCTGGCACATGAAGCTACGGAATCTACGCTACGAGTGGCTTTTTTAAATGTCAAGAATAAATTAATCAACAATGCAGAACTGATTATTCACAATGCCTTCTTATGTTTTATTAAAGATAGGTTACACCGCAATGTATTTAAAGTACTAAACACAATATATGTTTCTTTTATGTCATAAACCAATGTTATTTAGAGTTTTATTCTTGAAAAAATGTGACGAAGTGCCATTTGGACTACATGAAAATTAGAGTTTATATTTGACATGCGACGACTTTTACTGTAGAACCATCAAATTAGTGTGTACTGACTTTTTGCTGACCGTGCATCTCAGTATATTTATCTCAGTGTGTATTTTTGTAATTTGTATATTGTTGTAGTTGTCTTGTGTGTATTGTTGTTATCTTATGTGTATTTGTTGTACTATGTGTGCAATGCTGTTTTTTTTTAATTTAGATGCCGGACTGCTGGCTAGAAGTCAGTATTAGGAAGGTCCTGCGACCGGCCATCGCGACACAGGTTTTTCTTGGTTTCCCTGTGCCTAAAAGCAAATGCTAAGATGGTTCCCAAGATTCCAAGTTGCCACTACATGCTTCTCACGTAGCCCTCCCGTGTTAAATTTAGTAAATAATTAAATATTTTGTACGCATGTAAAATAACCACAGCCACCGGGTAACAACCTAATTGTAGTTAATAAATATTATTATTAATTCAAATTTGACCAATATTCACTAAGTAGTTTTGGACGTTACGAAACCGAAAAGACGGCGAGAAGAAAAGAGAAATAAAATCTTATGTTACCGAATACATTTTATGCATTTGTGAAAACAATAAATAAACATTGAAACAAAATTAAGGACCAGCGCTGATTATCGAGAAGAGGAAAGGTTATGTTTGCCCAGAATAACGTATTAGCAGTTTTATACATTACACAGTTTCGTACGCCTGAAGTCAGTAAAGATTTTCAGGAGAAAATTCAGTTCGTTTAATGCCTGTAACCTACAGAATAAAATACCTAATTTTAAGAAAGACCAAATTTAATTTTTATTTTATTTTGAAGGTTTTGTCTACGAGAATTTACTAGTAAATATAATAAACTGCTGGTTCGATCTCAGTTGGTGTCATTGGAATTTTTCATTGATACAAAATCCTTCCGATCGCACTATGGCCCTGGGGTCGACTAAGCCTCTAACAGAAATGAGTACCAGGAGCATTTCCTGGGGGTAAAGGCGGCCGGTGCGTAAGGCTGACAACCTTACCACCATCCTGTGCCGTTGTCATGTAATCTGGGAACATTAACTACCTGGAACCCTCTGGGCCACTCCAGGCCTGTAACGGGACTGCTTTTACAGATCTGAATGAACAGAAATTGTTAAATCAATTACCTTTGATACGATGTAGGTTCCCACGTCGATTAATACAACTAACTGCTGATAGAATCTAGTGGCTTGCTATTGTAAGCGCAGAAATGAACATAATGTTCGCATAGTAATGCTGCAGTTTATTAGCACATGACCGAATATAAACTGCGCAAGAACGAATGTGCTACATGGAGTGAGATGTTTCGTAAATGTAAGAAAATAAGGCGAAAAATAAAATTACCATTGCTTTGGAATATGTTCTGACAAGAATATAGTAATATTTTTGTATCAGAAATAAGGGAACAAGAATCGAGAAGTTTTCCATTCCGTGCAATTTCGTATAGCAATTATATCTTTAATTTTTCCAACTAAATGCACACATACAATTGAATATTTGTATTGTTTACTAAATCTCCCACGTACATGTTTCGGCGCTGACTGCGCCATCCTCAGGGAGGACTCTCATCACTTCTCAAAACCATGTGCTATTGTAAGGTTGTCACAATGGCTGGTATACTTCATGCTTTGTAACCTCTTACTTCATACAAACCTATTTATACATATTTATTATTTACTCCGAACAATGTTCACTTATCCCCAATCTCGCAATTTTGTGCTAAGATTTTCATTAGAAAACTGTTAAAAGTGTGGATGTTTTTATTAATTACCATAATGATGTTCTAGATGATAATACCAATCCCTGCCAGCAAGTGCCTGCAGCCATCATGCCTTTTAACGAAGCCATAATCCTGTATAACTGTGAACACTGCATCAAATACCACCCATCTACGTAAATGTGAAAGCTCTATAGGAAGTGAGCTTGAAAACTGAAAAGTATCTCTCAGGGCGGAGGTTCCTGATTTTGAGGATAAATCACATTCATTTCGAATGATCCTGTTCGGGTCGTCCTTCCTTGACTGAAGACTTTCTTGGATCTAGCCGGACATATTCTAAGCTTGAAATATGTTGTCCCAGCAACCATAGGACGAGACTTGATTACTGCACGGTAGTGTGATCGAAAACTCTGCCTGACGTGGCGTATTATCACAAAAAAAGGAGTCTTCAACATCCGAAAAGCCGCAGCGCTGGGAATACGGTGTATTGTCTGAGCATTTTTTTCACCCATTAGATGCAATTGCTAACACGGTTTGTTATCAGTTTAAAAATTAATTAGCGTAAAAGCGGAGGGTTGGGGGAAAAATAATAATTCCTTTGTACTCATAGATCTTTTTGGAGTTTTTCCATCTCGTGTAATGAATTACATTACGCCGCGCTTCGGTAAAAGTTTCGGTTCCCGTCTTCTGGCTCATTTCTTCCAAAGCAACTGCCCATAAATGGTCATTATTTACATTGTTATTAAATCTGCATCGACGTCAAATTAACAAATACCACATATTGCAACGTGATAGGCAATGTGCGTATAATATAACACTGATGCGCGTTCGCGTAGCCACTGCTGCAGTGGAAACACAACAGCGCATTCTGTGTGTGTTGTTAAGCTGCACGTCACTGTCAACTATATAATTATATTGAGTGTTACACAACAGTGCTTCTATGGCAAATTTATGTGGCCGACAACAATAATAAAATATATCTACGTAGGTCTCCATGTACAGTGTCCGATGCTGCATTGAAACACACACACACACACATACACACACACACACACACACATATATATATATATATATATATATATATAT
>Ga0123357_10007230_pt1 | contig 13689 bp, 8 predicted proteins | sample TergutEmb28metaG_FD_89873 | JGI IMG/M metagenome (GOLD analysis project Ga0123357, IMG submission 89873) | Embiratermes neotenicus P4 segment gut microbial communities from Petit-Saut dam, French Guiana - Emb289 P4 | ecosystem: Host-associated > Arthropoda: Insects > Digestive system > Gut ... | reverse complement strand
TGGCCATTATCTCCGTAACCGTTCAACTTTGGACATATGTGTTTTGGGTTATATCGGTATACTTTAGCATAAGGAACACCCTCCCGAAGTCTGGCACATTCCTTCTGGGACACCCTGTATATTTGTCAACCTGCTCCATCATTATTCAGTTAAATAAAACATCATAAAACTAAGACAGAACGATATGAAAGACATTTTATGCATCTCCAATATGAAAAGACAGACCGGTTAACGAGTTGTGATAAAACATTTGTTTTTGGATTCTTTACGTTTTTCTAACTACCGTGAAGTACGGAAAAAAACAGAAGTTGTGCAATTTACATAACTTGACAAATGCCCAGCAATAACACACAAAACTACAAACTAAAGTGCACTGTTACCTACAGTTAAAACTAACTGGATAACAACAAACAGTTGACCCAGTCACATTGGACCGTCAGACGTTTCTCACCTTGCGGCACAGACATACGAATGGCAACATATTGTGACCGGGGCTGACACATGAATAATCAGTTTGGTGCTCAGTCACCTACCGATTGACGGCGTTTAGGAATATCCCTTAGGGAGGAAAAATGGTCTGGGTTACGAAGCTCCCCATTTATACCCATCTGCTGCTAAGTATGTTGTTCCATGGAGTTATATCTCCATTTTCTATCTCTGACATCAAGCAGTGATTAATTAAGCTTCATGGAAAATAATTAAGCACAGAACTTACGTTATGCAGTTTGTACCAAAACTGTAAAAATTCGCCACTCCTTTCATCATAGCTGTCTGTCCGTTCATAATGTGACATTTATATTGGGGAGTGGCAATGAAATTTGTGGACATTTAGATTTTGTAACGTTTTGTGTTTTGTTGGTCAGTTTGTGGTCTGTTGGGATTTTGCTGGGTGCAGTGGGCGATTTTTGTAACTATTCGTTGACAGTGCGTTTGTGCGAAACGTCGGAATTTTCATCTACTGCACAGAGCAGAAATAAATTAGAATGACCAACCTTCATATTTTGCCGAAGTTCCGCTAACAACAGCCAATCTACACACAATTCTACACGCACAGTTACTGTGTGCTGTCTGTATGAATGTGTGTCGGAGTGACGGGGGTTAGAGCGGAGTGCGTGAAAATGGAAAAAACAGACACTGCCTTCAGTTTACATAGTTTCTGTTGTGTAAAACACAATTCGGGCTTAAGACGCCTCATTGTTGAGTTTCCTAGAACACCCACAATTAGACACAATCACTCAGTCGAACTTCCCTCAACATGTGATCATCTCGCCGCAAAGTCAGTTAACTACACAACACACAGCAAACAAAACAGACAAATATCTGTGCCGTACATTCAGAGGGTTTCGAACCCGCAATCCCAGCACTCAGGCGTCTGCTGAACTAATCATTAGACTGCATTGACACCAGGAGAGGCACATAAATAATGATGGCGCCCTGAATTTGGGGCTGAGCCTACGGATCCTAAATTATTTCATCATCTAGCCCACATTTACTGAAACAATAAAAAAAAGTCCGTATCTTGAGCCAAGAGTCGCTTGAAGCCAATCGCTATCAGCTGGCTTCTTCTGCAACTTCAAGTGACGTCACTGTCACAATCTCGCTGCACCTCTCCCCACCTACGTTGCCGACAGGCATGCAGAAGCTGCACGATGTATTTGTTGGGCGTGTTTCAGGTTTTGGTATGGACATAGATTTATCAACCGAAGTATTTCATGGTTCTCTTCAGTCCCTCCAATCATATAACCAGGCGTTGCCTCACACGATGCCTGACCCTACCTTTTAGTCCGATCTTTACTGCTCATCCTGCCATTTCATTCTACATAAACCAAACGCCGTCTGACAGTTGCCGTTGGCCAACAGCTGCACCTTATGAGGTACTTTAGCTTATCGGTGCGTCAGAAACTGCATGTTTGTTATCTTAACTTTCTGTAGCACAGTGATCTGTATATGTACAGACCACTGTGACATCCACTAACTCGTTTTATCCACAAAATTCTTATGTATTTCGTATGATATTGTGAATAAACTGTACTAACAGGTTAATATTGTAGACATAGAGACCTACTTTGATTTCTGTGAGGTACGAACTGGGACATGAGAAAAAAACTGAAAAATTTTATACGAAAGCTATTGCTGGGAAGAGAGAGGGAATGTCTACATAACAATTGTTTTAAATGGCTGCATTCCGTACAGACCGTTTCAGTGTCACTGGCTTTGCTACATGTAGCAACCAAGGAAAAGAAGTAAAAGTTTACAAAACAACTGAATCACACACAAGTGGTATTTGTAGTTTCGTCAATCACTATGCATTATACACATTACAATATACAAGTGCCTTATAAACTACACACAACACGCTATACAAAATACACTATACACAATTAACTACACACATTACACAATACACAAGATACTATAAAATATAAAGTGTATAAAATACATAATTTTCTTTGCCCCATTCACATGCCACTACATAATTTTCGCCATTCATTCGATCACCGAAATCAGAATCACAGCTTGAAATTGGACAGAATGTTAAAGATGGAATAGAGGTCTTATCTGATTAAGTGAACAGAATTTCTTAAAGTGTTATTTTGAAACCGTGGACCATTTTCTGTCCAGCATTTCCACATTTCTTCCGCTGCATTCACCGAAATGTTAGCTGATTTTATTTGACTTTGATAATTGTTCTGCTCCCACAAGCTGCAGCTCTTCCACCTCCTTCCGTCTCTTAAAATTATCTGTGTCTACGGAGAGGGACGGAGGGTACCGGGATGTTGGTTGGGGGGTTCTGGATCAGCTACACCTTTCATCAGGAAGGAAGGACACAAGTAATTAAATGACAGGAGACGGTTTTGTCTCTTGATTCGTATCATTATATTTCGCAGATTTTCCTCAACACCCAAACCAGTTGTGATATGCTAAATTTCTGATTGAATTGCTTCAGATTGAAGTCAGCTAATTCCAGCACAATAAAATATTTGTGGACATTTTCTCGTCTTACTGTAATTTGGTTAACAAAATCTGACACTTGCAAACTTCAACAATTCCAACCTAATTTGTTAAGATATACACTTCTAAATTTGTAGGACTGGAAGGTTTGGTGGTAGCATACTGCTGTAATGTGAGCTGTCTGTAAACAGTGGCAAGTCTTGTTTAGAAAGGAACGCTGATACATACACGTAATAGATACAGCAATGAGTCTTATTGCATGGATTTATAACCTTCAGAGTGCCGTCTAAATTGTACTTCTGGGTCAGCCACTGCACTATTTTTGTGTACAGCACGGCAGTGTAGAAGTGCGTTAAAATTTTTACGGAATGGTGTTTTGAATGTTTTGTGTTATATTGAATGTATTTCGTGTTTAATACGTGCGATGAAAATAGTGAATTTTGTGTGAGTATAGTTCTACTGTCAGTACAGTTCTACAGTCAGTACAGTTCTACTGTACGTACAGTTCCACTTTCCGTACATTTCTACTGTCAGTACAGTTATGTCAGTACAGTTCTGCTGTCAGCACAGTTCTACTGTCAGTACTGTTCTCCCGTGAGCACAGGTCTACTGTCAGCACAGTTCTACTATCAGTACAGTTCTACTGCCAGCACAGTACTACAGTCAACACAGTTCTACTGTCAGCACAGTTCTACTGTCAGCACAGTTCTACTGTCAGCACAGTTCTACTGTCAGCACAGTTTTACTGTCAGTAGATTTCTACTGTCAGTACAGTTCTACTGTCGCCCACACTCAATTGACTTTATTTGAGTGTTTTACTCATTATTTTGTATGCAGCTAACGATATAGCTTTCATATAAATTACACCTGTCTCTTCCTAATGCCATAATGGTCTTGTTCGTTTCGACAGCTTCTAAATTCCTATGAAGTATTCACTTGATACGCAATTGTTCTAAGTACTTCGCCGCATTTTTACTCCTTCTATTTCAGCACTTCTTTTTCTATGAATTTTTTGTTATTTCTGATTTTCGAAGGTTGATAAACTTATGTTCCATGTCTTTCAATATTTCAGTATTAATGAAACATCTCTGCTGCCTAACAACACAAGTAACTCGAGCAACGTAATTAGGCTCAAAGCTCTAATTGGCATTCTGCTGTTTCCGAATAGCAAATACATACCTTGCGAAAAGCAACCTTAACCGAGTAAAATTCCATTTTCTGGGACAAAATGCTCATCCCCACCACCGGGTTCGTATTTTAAATACGTGCAATGAACTGACGAAGCTGTAGGGTGGGAATTTATCTCAGGTTTGTTTCCAAGGAAATTCAAATAAATTTGAATCTTAATTTATGAAATTTTTGTACGGTTAATATCGTGTCTGTTTGATACAAATATAAGAATTTAAATGTACCATGTTTGGCAGGAAGTAAATGTATTGGCTTTTAGGGTCTTGAAGGATGATGAAAGTTTCTTCGAACAAAATGTAAAGTGCAGTTGAACAATTTAAACGATACCTGTTTTTCTGTACTGACTGTCTCTGTTATTATAATTCCTTGCGTGTTTACAATTTTCAAAAGCATAACGTCACAATAAAATTACATGATACAAATAATAGAACAGAATTATTACCGTTCCCTTGTAGTGGTGTGATTATGGCGCGGTTTCAAGAGCTGGAATTAGTCGCCCAAAAATTCTACAAATAGCTTGTGTGTATGATTGGTAATTAATTAAGAACATAGATTTGTGCTTTCGGTCATTGTTGCACTCCATCAGCACATATTACTTGGCTTCGTGAATGCGCATGCGTTCTGTTTGACATTATATCGGTTATGTGTGATGAAGCAATGATCTGCAAACGGTGGTACGTGTTCCGCTGGTGGACGGAAAGTTATTTGATAATTATTATCTCTTTTCGTAACGGAATTCATAATACTGAAAAACAAAACTTTTCGAACGCTGTATATCGGTATTGGTTTGGTTCTTTGTGTTAATTTGTCATGAAATCTACAAAACTAACTTACCTTGAAATTACCGGTTATCGGATTAAATACAGTACAGTCTTATGGCTTCTATAACTTCAAACAGGCGTGATCGGAACATTTAGACGCAGGTGCATACTGTAAATAGTAACAACCGAGCTGCAAACTGCCAATGTAACCTATTTTGAAGTAAAAATTCAATTATCCACATTTTCTGCATATCTGGATGGCTTTCTGCCAGTTAATCCGGATAATTGGAGTTGTATTGTAGGTTTGTGAATATATTTAAATGGAAAACATTTACAAGTTGTGTCTCAAAATACTAGCTTACTGTACGAATATAATTACAGACTGCCTTCTGTCACGTAATTGCAACTTACGACTGAATATCGCAACACGTTTGAACACGTGCAACAGTGCGAAGACCACAGTTAGTGAGGATGTCATGATGTCATGGCTATTCGTTTAGGCTGTTCATTTAGTCTCTGACAGTGATCACAATTGAGGGCGAAATACACAAAACTGGAGAGTCATTAACGATTACAGTCGCAGTGCCCGAAGTTGGAAAGGAAGCGGCCGACACGGAATAAGTAAATATTCTTGCGATGGAGACAAGCTGAAATTCAAATGGCTGAGTTCAGTAACAGGCAGGAGAGCACAGTAACACTTACTGGTGTTTTATAACACATTTCACCACCAGTTGAAGCAAGTACTAATCCCTCTTAGCACGCTAAGTAGTGTGGCCATTGTGTGAATGTTGTTGTGCATATATTGTAGTGTTAAGAGAAGGGAATTTGTAGGTTATGAAGATAATTTGTTTGATTTATTTTATTTTAAATATTTTATTGTATCACTTCTGTGTACAGAGTAAACTAACTGTGCATTGAGTTAAATTGTGCACTGGAAATAAATTTGTATGTGTGTTACTGTGCACAGGAAATAAATTTATGTCAGTTATCGTGCACAGGAAATAAATTTGTATGATTTATTGTGCACAGGAAACAAATTTATGTGTGTGTTACTGTGCATAGGAAATATATTTATGTGTGTGTTATTGTGCACAGGAAATAAAATTATATGTGAGTTACTGTGCGCAAGAAATGAATTTATATATGAGATTTTGTGCACACGAAATAAAATTATATTTGTGTTATTGAGCATAGGAAATGAATTTATATATGAGTTATTGTGCACAGAAAATAAAATTATATGTGAGTTATTGTGCACAGGAAATGAATTTATATATGATTTATTGTGCGCAGGAAATAAAATTATATGTAAGTTATTGTGCACAGGAAATGAATTTACATAAGAGTTATTGTGCACAGGAAATAAATTTATATTTGAGTTATTGTGCACAGGAAATGAATTCATATATGAGTTAGTGTGCACAGGAAATAAAATTATATGTGATTTTTTGTGCATAGGAATTAAATTTATGTTTGAGTTATTGTGCACAGGAAATGAATTTTTATATGAATTATTGTGCACGGGAAATGAATTTATATATGAGTTATTTTGCACAGGAAATAAAATTATATTTGAGTTTTTGTGCAGAGGAAATTAATTTATATATGAGTTATTTTGCACAGGAAATAAAATTACATTTGAGTTTTTGTGCAAAGGAAATAAATTTATATATGATTTATTGTGCACAGGAAATGAGTTTATATATGAGTTATTGTGCACAGGAAATAAATTTGCATGTTAGTTATTGTGCACAGGAAATCAATTCATATGTGAGATATTGTGAACAGGAAATCAATTTATATGTCAGTTATTGTGCACAGAATAGAAATATGTGAGTTATTGTGCACAGGAAAAAAACATCCACTTATATTTCTCACGGGATATAAAGCAGCTGGTTAACATGTGTTTACGTGTAAGGTTAATGATTAATTGACATTAAAGAAATATTTTTTAATACGCGGAATGAATTTAATTTGATCCATACATAATATTCAGATATCCATTTTAAACCAAGACATTTGGTAGAAAAACTTTAATGTCTTGGCGAGTTGATCTAGTTCTGTATGGCGGCTCTGCACATACACTGTGTTGTACCGGCTGCTTAGGTACAATTATGCAACACTCACGGCTCTCGTCTATACTTTGTAAAGAATTCTTCGAAGAGACCCGAACCACTCAAATCGCACTTCATAACAAAAGGACTTTCCTTTCTCATGCACACAAACACATGTAATTAAACATTTTTTGTATTGAAGTGGGAAATAAAATTGTTTATTCGTTTAAGAATACAAGCAAAATGTTTACAGTAATGTACAACAAACCTACAATCCAATAAGCATATGTAACTTAAAATATCAATAGAGTACTCCAGCATCTCTACAGTAATTTTTATTACATTTAATAAGATACTCACTTCCATATAAATGAATATGGAACTAACTTGAAATTGTTAAAGAGTAGGTTCTGAGGATGTTAAGAAACTGATCAAATATATAATAATGTATATAAATATAATAATAAAATATAGAAATATAATAATAAAAATAAATATAATATAATTTTAAAATATATAAATATGTATGTGATAAAAATATAATGAAAGTGGTGCAATTGGATGGGCGTGTATAATATATACGTTATAGTTGTTGTGTTCTGAATATATTTCGGGTCTCCGAGAGAGACAAAAATGAACCTCAGTCATTTCGTTCAAAATCCCAAAAAGAATAACATTTTTGTACGTAATAACTTTATTCAACTTAAGTTCCCTTTTATAATATCCTCGAAAAATTTTGCTCCAACAGAAAATGTGTGAGGATATTTTTAAATTCATTTTATTAAGTGAAATGTTCTGACTTTCTTTAATTAGAATGAGATATAATTTGCAAATTTTGAATTATTATATAATTAAGGTGTATTTTCTCAAAGCAACACCAATTCCATTGTTCCTTATTTTAAGTTATATGATAAAAATTTGAATGAAAATAATAGTTTAGTTTTAACTGAAGAAAATTGTCAAAATATTTGTAAATTAAATGTCTTCCTCGAAGTTCGAATTCAGTAATTGGAAATTTGTTGGTGCAACAGCGGGTTAAGTAGCGTTTGAGACGCATCCGGAAAGCAAGACTGGTACAGAACACTGCTACAGGATTGAGACAAGAATTAAGACAAAGGAAAAATGTACATATTTCCATCACGTACAGTAAAAAGACATAGTGAACAAAATCTCTCTCAATCGTCTTGTAGTAAAATTAAATAATTGTCGAGAGGAAATAAAAAGGCACGTAGCTGATGACAAAAAGTAGAAAGTCCCAACACAATTTTGGCAGCATTTATGCGTTTTTTTATTTGGGGATTTTGTGCCATCCCAGATATGTAAAAGATTTTTTCATAAGATGGCAGGAAGTCAAGCAGTAAGAGAAGGTTATCACACACAGAGGAAGTACACAGGAAAATGAGAGTCCAAACAGAGAGGTAAATTGGAGTAATGTAACAAAGTCCGAAGGAGTTTGTGATTTATATGTATTCAGTAAGTTAGGTGTAAGAACGGCCAATAATGCAGCCACAATCCACACACCACATATTGTAGCCACAGTAGAACGCCGTGATGTTTGTGAAGAGACACGGGCTTCTAGGAGATTCGCTGTTACACTGTAGCGCTGGAAGCTAAGCACAGCTACAGATTACGCTGTCAGACAGGACTGCCATTTGAGAGCAAAATTGAAAGAATACAAACCGAAAGGAATTGTGTTGCCACGTGTTGGGTATTAACAAATCTAGAGTAACAAATAGGTAAGTTTGCGTTAAATAATCATATCGCTTGTAGCTAAATTAAGGAAATATATGTTGGAAATATTTCGCATATCCTTGTCGCATGTGATAATGATGATAAGGATGACATTGCCTGTTATACCGAATGTAGAGAGAACAGAAATTAATGGAAATCGTATATGTCGAATTAATTCGTACAGTTCAAAATATATAGATTTTCAATTCTCAATTTCGTAACTTTCAAAATCCAAGTAAAATATATCTCCTGTATTATCTTTTAAGCACTGATTTTTCTCTAAATCCCAACAACGCAGAAAATTTTGAATCACAATTTCGTAACTATCAAACTGCGAGTCAAACATATATCTGTAAAATATTCTATGGACTTAATTTCATCTAAATCCACAAAATATAGAGTTTTTTGTTTCTCAATATCGTAACTTTCAAAATCCAAGTCACATTTATCGCCTCTCTTGTCCCCTAAGTGCTGATTTTCCTCTAAATCCCCATAAGTTACGCCCTTCACTTCAATAGGCCTAACATATTTTGGAGCCTTTACCTCATAGAATGTCTCTATGTTAAGATACTAACACCATCGCCACACTTCCAGCAGCTGACAGTTACAGTGTAGCGGGTTGTCATACAGGTACAATACGGACAGTTCTAGCAATACTTCTAATGTATTTATATCTAGACTCCACAGATTATTTTAGCACAGATCAAGCCATTCCAATGCACTGACATTTGTAAATGTCTTAACTGACACTGAACTTACATTGCAGCCTGATATACCTAGTATTTTCAAGAAAGTTGAATTGAAGAATGGACGGTCGGTTACTATTTGAAGGTCAGAGTTCGCTGACAAAATTAGTTTTTGGAGATTCGGTAACCCTGAGAACGTGTCTGGATGGAGGTACTGCAGTTTGTTTGCTTCCAAATTTATATATTTCATTTTAACCAACCCACAGAATACATCAATTTCCAAGCGTTTAATTTTGTTATAGTCTAAGAGAAGATATTTCAGATGACTGGACGTCTCCAATGTGCTTGTTATTATATCACTTATCTCGTTGCGATTCAGATACAGTTTGGACAGTTCGGCAATACTTTCACTATATCTATATCAACACTCCTCAGATAATTGTAGCTCAGATCAAGCCATTCCAGTGCACTGACCTTTGCAAATGTCTCAAATGACACTGAACTTATATTGCAGCCTGATATACCTAGTATTTTCAATGAAGTTGAATTGAAGAATGGACGGTCGATTACTATTTGAAGACCGGGATCATTTGACAAAACTATTTTTATGAGATAGGTTAATCTTACGAAGAAATGTGGATGGATAGTCCGCAGTTTGTTACTTGTCAAATTCTCATAATTTAAATTTAACAAACCCGAGACTTCGTTACCTTTTAAGTGTTCACTTCTGTTATGCGATAAATGAAGATATTTCAGAAGGCTGTTTTTCTCAAATGTGCGAAGTATTATTTCACGTAACTCATTATGCCGCAGTGACAGACCTGTCAGCTTTGTAAGCCTATAGAATGCTCCAATCTCTATTGCTTCCAGTCCACAGCGGTTGAGGGAAAGTTTCTTCAGCTCTTTCAGTCCTTTAGAAATAAAACTGTCATTCTTCAAATATGTTATGCTGCAGAAAAGAAGCTTGAATTCGTGGTCGATTGAGGAATATACTGAAGGAATATTGTCTATTGATTCACTTGAACCAGCGATATGGCATCTACATGGGGAATAGGATTCCCAACATTTCACATGACATGTTGTTGTCACTCTTACTTGCAAGATCACCAACAACAACCAGAATTTCACAGCAGGTTTTTGAAGCAAAATCGACGCCAACACCACAGTCAGTCCTGATGGCATGGCGAGCTGCTGCAATCTGCACAGAGAGAGGAACTGCAGTTGAACGTTACTGTGTTTGTTATTATGGCGTGGCGAAGAATGAGATGAGGACATTACAGAGCAGAGCATTCGAATGACTGCGAAATTTGGGAAATTCCATTTGAACATGGGTTTAGTTATATACCACGTCCTAAGAGCTACCGTACTTTACATGATAGGTCGATTTTGCTTTGCTTTTCGATGCATTGTATAAAATGCCAGAGAAGACATTTTCCTTAATTCATATCAACTCAATTTTGCCATGTACGTGGAGACCAACTCAGGGCTTATTTTGAAGGAAAATACAAGGAATAAATATTATATATGTTTGAAAATTATTGCGCTTAATTTTGTAAAAGTAAAGTCGTGCTGAATGTGGTTGGGCTTTTAAAGTTCATTTCGTAAAGTCCACGTTGAAGCTGAGCTCATTTGGCTACTGTTACTTGGTTATGTTATTAACAACTGTATTCTAAACTTTTGGCGCTGCATCGGGTTTTATGGTTAGCTACGTTAAGGCAATTATTTTGTTTTTATTGTGCTTTTTATCGTTTATGTAAATTGTTTAAACTTCTAAATTAATTTAAATTGTGTACACCTATTTCATTTGTGTAGCTAAACTCCTATAGTAACATAACTTTAGTAACCCGCACCTTAACCTTTTTACAGTACAGTTAGACTTTCAGTCAACAGCAGGCAAGTAACAGTTGAATAGCAACGTCCTTGAGTGCCGGTTAGTTTCGCGTCCTGATGAACTTTGTAAAGACAAATAATGAGTATTCTCTTTTGGAGGTAATACGACGTTTCGTACGAAGCAGGAGCTAGTGATCGGCTTAGAATACCTAAACGGAATAGTGGCAGCACTACCACAATTATTGTGCCTAAGACGACGCTAGCGCGAGGTTAAGAAATCACTCTAATATATTGTCTGTAGGGACGTAGTTTAACCCAGAACCATTACCCTGTAAGGCATAAATCATAAATGTCTGGTCCAGAACCAGTCGGTATGTACCGAAAATTAACACCCCGCGCCACATATATACATGTATTATTGCATAACCTAGCACTGTGCCTCTGTCTCGAATAATGAGACTCTCCGCGTTTCTGTTTCCATACCAAAAGATTCCTCATGTAAGAACTGCTAAATTGATAGCACGTGTTGCTGTTGTGTTCTACATACATGTTAAAGCACTGTTGTTGCTTCATATTTTCATGTTGTGTTTTTCTTTATTTATGCTGTTGACGAACTCACTGCTGTACACCACACACACTTTTGTTATATATGTACCGCATATCATTTTGTAGCACTGTTAACACAAACACTTACTTAAAAAAGTCTCCTTATTCCACACATCACACAATTTCCAAATATTACGCCGTACTGTGGTTCATACATTCAGTCGCACAATGTCGAAACTAGGGACTCGGGTTCGTTGTCGGACCGGTCCATTTGAATTTCATTGCATAATAGTGATAGGTTTTAATTCAAAACTTCCGTTTTACCCTGTCAACACCTTTCCACCATTGATCTATATTCACGTTGTACTGTGTATTCTATTTGCTGCAAAATCTTTTACTGCGTCTTTCAATGAATTTATCTTTCATAACACTCTTAAGAATTGCTCGAATGCCTCGGTAGGGAATGAGATTTGTGTGCTCTTGCTCAGAAATTGCCGGTTTTATGAAATGTCTAATATAATTAGGTAGGTGAATGAATAGGTCGAATGATTTAAACTAGTCCAATTTTTGCGAATGTTCAGCCTAAATTCCAAATGTTTTATTAATTTTGTGTATTAGTTTCAACTTTCCATTTGCTACCATTATGTGTGTCATAATTGTCCATTTCCTAGTGTCTACCTGTCCCAGGGGGTAGTCAGATGACGTGATCATCACGAGACTGTTCTGGAACACTCCTGCTTACGAGGCAGGATTATCCAGATTAAACTGTTTCACTTATTTGTCTCAAGTAGGATGCGCAGGCAAGTAGTTTCTTTTGCTATTCAGTTGAAAATCAACTCCGCGCTGCATTAGACGTGTACAGACATGCCTTCTTGAAACGGGAGAACCCATCCTACATAAAGTCTAATTTTCAGGGGGGAAACAGTATTAACTAAACATGTACATGGGGTGCATTACAGTGCAACAGCAATCAGGAATTGTGGTGGCAATATCGTCAGTAATTAGTCAGTCACCAGTTGGCTCCGCGTCTAACCAGACTTGTAGATCGCGTACTGCATGGGGCGGTCGCAAATCGTACTAATAGAAAGGTTATCATCTGATACGTCCAGCTGTTACAGTAAGTGTTGTGCACATATTGTCGGTGTTAAATGTCTAGTGAGTTTGTCCGTAACTGCAAGCCACAACGGCACATACAGTTAACAGTGTAGCTTATGTGTTTAAAACATAAACCACTACAATTATATTACAAAAGCCTATAAGAGTAATTATTAACATAGGGGTTATAAAAATAAAATCCAAAATTTAAAGTTAATTTCAATATACAAGGCAAGTGCAACTGTAAGTAATAATTACAGTTTTAAACAATTTTTATTTACAAGAAATATTAAAGAGTTCGAAAATAGTGTAACAATCAAATGATTATTTCTTAATAGGGAAGTTAAACGAAAATGTTCTTTGACCTTTTGGCGCCGGAATTATTTTTTAAATTTTAGCACACCCTGTATGTAAAATGAGAATAAAACAGGAATAAAATAATTTAGAATTATTAAACAAACTGCATTTTGAAGATAAAAACGGAGATTATATATTTTTAAATATTCAATTTCTATATTTGTTGAATAAATATATAAAATGCAACGTTTAGAATTTAGCGGTGCGGTACGACCACTAGAAGGTTCGTTAGGCCTCAAAGGTTTAACCGGCATTTTATTTATTTTAATTCCCTTTACGTTGATATGGCTCCCTGTACCAGAGCAGTGCGCCTACAGGAAAATTGCGATGTCTTTGGAAATAATTGTGATTAATCGCATAATGAGCCTGGCCGCGAGGAGCCACATAAAATTTCTTCTTGTAAGTTAAGCACATTGACGCTTGTTGAATTTTTTAGATGCTTTCACGTTCGTAAAATTTGGAAAAGCAACTAGTGGCTTCGCAATGTCT